>PDWJ01000685.1_pt1 | contig 47659 bp, 37 predicted proteins | sample 1430881 | NCBI WGS metagenome assembly PDWJ01 (sample SAMN01162460, study PRJNA174530) | Oral metagenome, whole genome shotgun sequencing project. | biome: Marine environment; feature: Marine mammal; material: Swab sample of the gingival sulcus; isolation source: swab sample of gingival sulcus...
CTGACAAAAATATACGTCCTCTCACCAACAACGGCAAGAGGGAAAAAACAAAACCCTAAGAGGCCAGTCACACTAATGGCTCAGAACTCGCACGTCAAGGGCTATTTTATGCGCGATCAACAAGGGGCAGAGGTTGACCTGATCTGTCTGGTTTGAGCTGATGTGGCGTATTCGCTATGTTGTCGTTGCAATTCGTTGATGATCGGGCTTGTCTAAAGGTTCTTTTTATTGTCTAATTGTGGGCTGTGATATTTTTTATTTCTCGATATGTACAAGACAAGGGTCTGATTAGATCTTGACTCGTTGTCTTTTTATGGCGAATATCTCCGTGTTATTATGAATCAAAAAACTCAAAATCTCAGGTCTCTTCCCAAGGTTGACGACTGTATTTCCGCAATTGAAGGGCAAGAAAAAATTCAGGCCCCCAAAAGGATAGTCAAGGCGGCGGTGCAGGAGGTCATTGCCGGGCGTCGACAAGAAATACTTCAATCTGCAGAAGGCTTGCCAGCACTGTCGGACGATCAATGGTATGCGCTTTTTTTTCAGGCGATTCGTCACAAGATGACGCCTCGTTTCAAACGGGTATTTAATGGAACCGGAGTTATCATCCATACAAATCTGGGACGGTCGATTCTTTCGCCAGAGGTTACCCGGCAACTGGTTCAGGCGGGGGAGGGCTATTCAAATCTTGAGTTCAATCTTACAACCGGTGAGCGGGGAAGTCGGTACAGTCTGGTAGAAGAATTGCTCTGCGAGCTGACTGGTGCTGAGGCGGGCCTTGTCGTGAATAACAATGCCGCTGCGGTCCTGATATCTCTTGACACCCTGGCTAAAGGGGGTGAGGTCATTGTCTCCAGAGGGCAACTCGTTGAAATTGGAGGCTCCTTTCGTATCCCCGATATTATGGCAAAAAGTGGGGCAAGGCTGGTCGAGGTCGGCGCAACGAACAGAACCCATCTGCATGATTATGAGGCAGCTATACACGAGCGAACCTCTCTGTTGTTGCGGGTCCATACCTCGAATTTTCGCATCATTGGTTTTACCTCTGATATATCCGCCGAGCAGATGGTTGATCTGGCAAGACGGCACCAGCTTATAACCATGGAAGATCTGGGCAGTGGCAGCCTGATAGATCTTTCCCGTTTTGGTCTTCCAAAGGAGCCAACGGTTCAGGAGATCGTTGAAGCTGGCGTTGATGTGGTCACCTTCAGTGGTGATAAATTGTTGGGAGGGCCCCAGGCCGGGGTTATTGTTGGACGGAGGGCCTTTATTGACAGGATCAAAAAAAATCCGCTCAATCGGGCCCTGCGCATCGACAAGTTTACACTGGCGTCGCTTGAGGCCGTTTTACGCCAATATCTGGATACGGAACAGGCCTTGCGGGAGGTCCCGACCTTGCGGATGCTCACCGAATCTCCAGATAAAGTCAAGAAAAGGGCGCAATCGCTTGCCAGGCAATTAGAGGAAAAGGTTGCAGCCTATTGCGATCTTCAAATAATACCCACTGTCTCCCGTGTCGGAGGAGGTGCCCTTCCCGAACACAATATACAGAGCTGGGCTCTTGAGCTTCGACCGCTTCACACGGGCCTGAATCGTTTTGTCGAGATGCTGCGTGCCTTGGATACTCCGATCATCGGTCGTATTGAAAACGATGCCTTTCTCCTTGATGCCCGTACATTGCAGGACCAAGATCTGGCAGACCTGGCAGCTCTTTTTGTGGATCTTTTCGTCGGTGAAATATTGTGAGAAAGAATTTTCCTTTTCCAAATAGCAATGCGTATCTTTCTGCTGAAGATTACCGTATTTTTACGACCAGCTTTACCGCAATTATCAGGCGTTATATTGACCGGAGCCAGAGTATAAATTTTTTTTACAGTGAAAGAGATTTTGTCTCTTTTGCCACTCCACTCTCCTTGAAGTCTGATCTGATTCGGACATTTCAATCCCTTATTTCTGGAGAGGAGGTTTCTGCGCAGATTGGTCTTTTTTTCTTCTTTGCCTTCCCCGCCCGAGGTCGGGCGCCTGTCGTTGTTGTTGCCAAAGTCCCGGAGGCCTCTGCTGGGCGAGAGATGGACCAGGAATGGCTGCAGAAGGTGCGGGCCGGCATTGAGCGAGATTTTCTGCTCTTGAAGCAGGCGAGGGTCGACTCCCAGACAGGCCTTTTGAATCTGGGTAATCTGCATGCACTGCTCGAGTCACCCCGACAGGATCAAAGTTCGCAGCTCGTTCTTCTCTATCTGCCGCCTGGGAATGGCTCGTTACAGGGCAGGATCAGACATCTCTCTGGTTGCGCTCTTGCGCTACGCAATTTTGTTCAGGGTGGGGCTGTTTTACACTATCTTGGTCAGTATCTCTTTGCTCTTTTTCTGAGCGGAAAGGTGGTCGACGAGAAAATATCGGTGGAGACCCTTCTGGTCGAGTATTTGAAAAAGGAGGGTTGTTCCCGTGTTCATATTGGATCAAGTTTGATCTCAGGTTCTGAAGAGATGCCTGACCAACCCAAGGATTGCCTCAAACTGCTCGATGAGGCCTATACAGCGTTGCAGCGGGCAATGAAGCGCGGCCCTTTCAGCTTTTGTGAATATCGGCGTATCGCCTTTCCCGAGAAGCATCCCTTTGCTAAATTACCAGATAATACGCAGCGACAAATGAGCCGCTGGTGGACCGGGCTCCAGTCCTTTTCCCTTATACTTTTCCAAGGTGATAACAAAAAAAGTCTGGCCTCAGAGCTTGTTGCACCACTGGTTTCTGATTGTCAAACGATGTCTGTGGGAAAGGATCTGTATGTTTTGTATACATTTCCATCATCTACGCTAGAGCGTTGGCTGAGTAATATTTTGCAAAAGGCAAGCGACCTTAAAGAGGGTCTCTCTGTTTCTGCCGGGGCCATATCCTATCCCTTTGGAGATTTTAAAAAGTTTGAGTCAGCGGTTTGCTGTAAAAAGGCCCTGTTACATGCACGTTTTCTGGGAGCATCAAGTTTTGCCCTGTTTAATCAGCTCACCTTGAATATCAGCGGAGATCTCTACTATGCAGATGGTGATATTAATCTTGCGATAAAAGAGTATTCTCGTGGGATCAAGATCGGAGGTGGGGAAGTTAATCTGTATAACGCCCTTGGTGTGAGCCTGGCCATGATGAATAGACTTCAGCAGGCTGCCAGATCTTTTCATCAGGCCCTTTGTATGGCGCCAGGGGATTTTATAGCCCTGTATAATCTGGGTTTGACCAAGCAATCTCTGGGGGAAAAACAAGAGGCAATTACTTTTTTCCTGCGTGCCTATGCCCGCAGAGACTCTGAAGATGCAACCGATCAATTTATTGCCGATCTAATGCTTTGTCTGGGTACCTTACACTGTGAGGTTGGTGACTATGAGGCTGCGATAAGTTTTTTTGAAGAATGGTTGGCGCAATCAAGCCCCAGAGCGAAATCTGCGGCTCCGTACTATTATTTGGGATTAAGCTATTTTCGCTCTGGAGACAGCTTAGCAGCAAGACGATTTCTGGAAAAAGCCATTCGATATAACAGTTTTGATGATAAGTCTCTGCATTTACTCGGTAGAATATATAACGAAGAAAACCAGGACGATGATCTGGCGCTGATTTTTTGTCGGAAGAGTATTGAGTTGAATCCCGATAATCCGGAATATTATTTGAGTCTTGCAGAGGTGTGTCTGTCTAAGGGCGATGTGAGCCAGTCTCGGGAGGCCCTCAGAAAATGCCTGCGGCGAAAAGAGACAAAAGCCGCAGCCAGACTGCTGATGGCCAGGGGGTGTCTGCACAATGGAGAGCACCGTCGGGCGAGGCGCTGGTTTGAAAAGGCATTGAACCACGACTTGCCTGCAAAAATGAGGAAACAAGCAGAGCAAGGTCTGGCTTTATGTGGTGAACAGTAGGTATCCATCGGTTCAATCTGTGGATGTCCATTCTATTATACCGGAGTGTAAACGTCTCTGAACGGTTCGTTTGCAGAAGAGGTCTTGTAAAAACTGTATCTGGTTTTTCAGAGATTTTTTCCTAAGGAGGATACATGAAAGAATTACATAAGCATATGATTGTGGAACCTCAATACTGCCTTGATAATACCGTTGTTGGCGATTCGTGGCGCATGTTTCGAATTATGTCCGAGTTTGTTGCGGGTTTTGACGGAATGTCAGCCATTGATGTTCCGTCCATAACCATTTATGGCTCGGCCAGGACAGCCAAAGAACACAAGTACTATAAGTTGACAGAAGAAATTGCGGCAGGCTTGGCAAAAGAGGGTTTTGCCGTTATCACCGGAGGAGGGCCTGGGATTATGCAGGCCGCAAATAAGGGTGCCTTCGAGGCAGACGGCTTGTCTGTGGGGCTCAATATCACTCTGCCCCATGAGCAGGAGCCAAACCCCTATGTAAATTTCTCTCTCTCTTTCAGCTACTTTTTTGTCAGGAAGGTCATGCTGATGAAATATTCTTCCGGATTTATTTGTATGCCCGGAGGTTTTGGTTCGATGGATGAACTGTTCGAATCGTTGACCCTGATCCAGACAAAAAAAGTTAAACCTTTTCCGATTGTTCTTGTCGGAAGTGAATTTTGGGGTGGACTTGTCGACTGGATTAAGGATACAATGGTCGGCAACGGGAACATTAGTCCCGAAGATGTTTCGCTTTTTTCGGTTATTGATGATCCAGGAGAAGTTGTCGCCTTTCTGAAAAAGGCGTATGCCCGGTAAATTACTTTTATGCGTTGTGTAACTGAGGAATTGGTATGGCTCAAATAGACGGTTTTTTCAAGCTGATGAACGATGAGGGCGCATCTGACTTGCACCTGATTGCAGGCCAACAGCCGCTTTTGCGTATTCGTGGCGACATGGAGAGGGTTAAATTCAAGCGGATGGACGATGAGGAGCTGCGTGCCATGCTCTATGAGATTTGTCCGGAAGAGAGGATAAAAATCTTTGAAGAAACCGGGGACGTCGACTTTGGTTACGAGATCCCGGGTCTTGCCAGATACCGTTGTAACTTTTTTCAGCAAAAGTATGGTATCGGTGCCGTTTTTCGTGAAATCCCCAGCGAGATCATGACAGTGCAGGAACTTGGCCTTCCGACTGTTATTTCAAGACTTGCCTATTTGCCAAAGGGACTGGTTCTTGTAACCGGACCGACTGGATCGGGAAAGTCAACCACGCTTGCCGCAATCATTGATGAGTGTAATCGTGGCCGAAAAGATCATATCATAACGATTGAAGATCCTATTGAGTTTGTGCATAAAAGTCAGAAATGTGTTATCAACCACCGGGAGGTCGGAACCCATACCAAGAGCTTTTCTGCAGCCCTCCGTGGTGCCCTGCGTGAGGATCCGGATATTATTCTTGTTGGTGAATTACGGGATCTGGAGACGATTACGCGGGCGATGGAAGCCGCTATGACCGGTCATCTGGTGTTTGGTACCCTGCATACACTGAATGCGATGAAGACCGTTGACCGGATCGTGGAGATATTTCCGGCCAATCAGCAGGGGCAGGTGCGTTCAACCCTGGCCGATGCCCTCAAGGCGGTTGTTTCGCAAACCCTTTTTAAACGTATAGATGTTAAGGGGCGTATTGCGGCACTGGAGATTCTGATCGCAACACCCGCTGTGCGTAACCTTATCCGCGAATCCAAGACCTATCAGATACTGTCGGTTATGCAGACTGGAAAGAAGTATGGGATGCAAACCCTGGATGATGCCATCCTCGATTTGTTGGAGCGAAAGAGAATCAGTGCTGACGACGCCTATTCGAACGCGGTCGAGAAGGCTAAATTTATCAAGTTCCTGCGAAAATCACCGTCCGATTTTACTGAGGTATAGGTTCAATACGATCCTGAGCGGTCAGTTGGTTCTTTTTTTTGCAACACAATAGAGGACTGCTTTTGCCTCCTCGGGTAGAGAGGATTGTCGGCAAATTTTTCTGTTGTTTGGAGGTATACAGTATCTCTGTCGATGCTGTATTCAATGGTTCCCTGTTCTGCTGTGGTCAGAACCTCAATTCCCATCTCCTGGCATCGTTGCAGCACGCTTTTGTGGGGAAAATATTGGGCTCTGGAAGCTGCTGCCGAAACAATACAGACCTCTGGTTCAATCTCTGAGAGAAAAGATCTTGAATTGGAGTTTTTCGATCCGTGGTGGGCACTGAGAAGAACCTCTGCCCTGATGGGAATACCCTTTTGTAAAAGAAACTTCTCCATCTCTTTGTTGATATCTCCTGGAAAGAGAAAACAGAATTCCTCGAAACAGGCTTTGAGGATGAGTCCGGTATTGGCTGCGTTCTTTGTCCGTGTCCCCTTGAATTGGTATGGCCCAAGGTTGGCCAGACATTTGAGGGTAAACGAGCCATCTTTTATCTCGTTATCTTTTGTCGCTATAATGGTGTTGAGTTTACGCTTTTGTATCGATTTGATGAGAGCACGATACTGTCGGTCATGACCTCTCCTGTCACGCAGCCAGACCTCATTGGGGGTAAAATGTTCGACGATATAGGCAAGACCGTTGTAATGATCGGCATCGGGGTGGGTTATAATAATCGTATCAATCCGCTTAATACCTCTGCTCCAGAGAAACGGGGCGATAACCGTTTCTCCGACGAAGGTATCTGAAAAGGATGCTCCGCCTCCGTCGATGAGTATTTTTGTATGCGGGCTTTCGATAAGGGTCGAGCTTCCCTGACCAACATCAATAAAGGTGACCTTGGGAAGGTGGTTCTTTTTTGTCAAAAAAGATACTGTCCCGACTGCAAGAAAGACGGCAAAGGCAAGTAGGAGCAGGGGCTTTTGTGGTTTTTCTCTTTTATCGTAGTAGTAGCTGAAAACCGTTATCAGCAGGGCTGGCACAAAGAGTAAAAAAGCAGGTGGCGTGGCAAGACGTGTAGAGGCAAATGGTATCTGTACAAGTCGCTCCAAAAGACTTGTTGCAAAACCAAAACCCTGGTGGCCGGCCTCGAGAAGAATCGTTGAAAACTCCGGGGCAATCGGCAGACACAATAGAGCCAATAAGCCGACAGGTAAGGTCCATAGGCAGACCACAGGTTCGATAAGTATATTGGCAACAGGCGCGATATATGACAGCCTGTTAAAGTATGTTATTGAGAAGGGTGCTGTGAACATTGTGGCGACAATTGAGACAAGACAGAGAGAGAGGAGGTATCGCCAGATTGTACCGAAAAAAGAAGGTTCGCCCCCTTGTCGATCTGTTACATGGATATTCTTTAGAATGGGAACGATCAGGAGTATACCGATAATTGCGGCAAAGGAGAGCTGAAAGGATACCGAAAAAAGCTGATGAGGATCAAAAACAAGAATCAGAAGTGCTGCCAGAGACACCAGGGCTGCCGGTGATTTTTTCCTCTCCGAGCAGATGGCGATAAGCACCACTGAACTCATAATGGCTGCGCGTATCACCGGTGTATTGAGACCTGCGAGCATCGCGTAACAGACAAGCGGAGGGATGGTGAGTGCGGCCACCAGTTTTTTGACAGAAAAATAGAGTAACAGCCTTTCAGAGAGGCCGAGAAAAAATCTGAAAAGAGAGTAGATGGCAAACAGAATCACCGACATATGCAGTCCGGATATCGCAATAATATGGAAGGTGCCACTGGCCTTGAATACCTCAAGGATTCTTTTATCCATTCTACTGCGATCACCGAGCAGCAAGGCCCTGTAGGCAGCGGCGGTTTCTGGTTTGAGATGCTTGTCAAACCAGGTACCTGTGATCGTGCGCAGCCTTTCCGGGAGGTACTTGATACGCTGAAATATTGTCGCCTGTTGCACGGTCTTTCGTATGAAAAGCGGCGAACGCACAAAACCGGTTATCCATATCTCTTTTTGGGCCAGGAATCTCTCATAGTCAAAGGCCCCAGGTGTTGCTTTACTTCGAGGGCGTTTCACGGCGGTGCGCACGAGAAAAAAATCGCCTGGCAGGATCTCTTCAGGCCAGCGGGCGCGCAGAGAAAGCTGGACCAGACCCTGGCCTGGCCTCCTCTGTTTTTCTCCCCGTAGCTGCAGGGAAGAGATGTCGATAACGGCTCTGGCTATCTTGCCGTTGTCGCTGGGCATCTTTTGGAGGCGGCCGTAGAGAACGGCTTCTGTTTTCTTTTCGATGATGTTGTAGATATGATGTGCTGATGCCGGTGTTTTGAGATGGACTGCTCCGTGGATATATCCGGCCCCGCTAACACAGAGCAGCATAAAGAGAAGGAGACACCCCCGTTTTTGCGTTCTGTTGAAGAACCAGCAAAAAATGGTGAGCAGAACTGTTATCAGGATTGCAGTGGAAAACGGAAGAAATTGGCTGACATAGGGGGAGATACCAATGCCAAAGGTGAAGGCGATGGTTACCGTTGTGAGAAGATGTGTTGAGCAGATTCTGATACAGGCGTTCAAAGCATTGATTCGATCAGTTCAATATGTTTTTTGACGCTTCCCTGGTTGTTGAGAACAAGCTGTTTCGCCGCCGCTGCAGACCTCTCGCGCAGGGCTTGATCGCTGAGAAGGAGGCTGAGCGTTGAGGTCAGCTCCTCGGTGGTCTTGACTTGATGGGCCCCACCGCATTCGAGAAGTGATTGGGCGACCTCGTTGAAATCTTCCATGTATCGGCCAAAAAGTACCGGAACTCCGTATGCCGCAGGCTCAATCGGGTCATGGCCTCTCTGGGGAACAAGGCTTCCCCCGACAAAGCTGATAGTGGCAAGGCCATAGTATGAAGGGAGCTCCCCCAGGGTATCAAGGATAACGATATCGGTTTCTCGGTCAGGCCCCTCTGAGCGTCGCGATGAGGTACAGCCGTATTTCCGGGCAAGGTCTTCAATTGCCGAGGCACGCTCTATCTGGCGTGGGGCAATGAGCAGCAAGAGCTTTGCGAACCGCCTGCAAAGGACACTGTAGGCCTTCAAGAGAATCTCTTCCTCTCCGGCGTGGGTTGAGCCGCAGACAATAACTGTTTTGTTGGAAAAAGATACGCTACTGCTGATGGCTGTCTGTTCGTTGGCCTGTAGCGTTTTATCAAATTTGAGATTGCCAAGAAGTTGTATCCTGCTGTTGGCAACGCCCAGGGCAGTCATGTGTCTGCAGTCGTCTTTGCGTTGCAGGGTCATTTGTGAAAAACTTTGAAAAATTGGCCTGAAAAAGAAGCGAAGTCTTTGGTAGTTTTGCATCGACCTCTCAGAAATTCGTCCATTGACCAGGAGGGTCGGGCAGCCTTTTTTCTGCAGCCAGTAGAGAAGATTGGGCCAGAAATCGGTCTCGACCAGGATAAATATCGAAGGTTTAATTGTCTTGTAAAACAGCTCTACCACAGGCAGGATATCAAGGGGGCTGTCTACTATTGCATCAGCGATGTCCCGTAGTTGCTTGTCGGCATACTGTTTCCCACTCTGTGTGCTCGCCGAGACGACGAGAGTCCCGTTGGGAAAGGACCTTCTCAACTCCCTGACGAGAGACAGGGCGGACCGTACCTCTCCAAGGGAAAGGGCATGTAGCCAGAATACCGGTTCCTGTGATTCTGATTGATTGTGTTTGATTTTTTCGGCAAGTCCCAGGCCGAGTCTTGCTGGTAGTCTGCTGCGATATTTCGGGCGCAGGAGGATGTAGACCAGAAAAAGAGGGCCAAGAAATATCAGCAGGATTATCTGAACAATGTTATAGAGATAAGGCATGTGTGTACGGAGCCCTCCCGATCAGATATGGCGATCTCTCTTCAGGCTCAGGAGTATATTTTCACCCCTCTTGCAGAGAGCGTCAAAAGATGGGACCTAAAATTTCATAGCGTATTTGCTCAAAGGCTGCAAGTCTCAATGAATATCATACTCGTAAGAAAGCAAGAAATACAGAAAAACCAAGTGTTGCTCTCCGACGACAGGGCGGAACATATTATCAAGGTGCTGAAGGCAACAGAGGGTGATACAGTGAAAATTGGCTGTATCAACGGGAAAATTGGTTTGGGAAGGGTGCTGTCGTTTTCCACGCGCAGGCCGTATATGGTAGAGCTGCAACTCTCGTTCGGCAAACCGGCGCCGCCAGCCTCTGAAATAGACCTTATCCTGGCATTGCCACGGCCTATTATGTTACGAAGGATTTTAAGCCAGGTGGCAGCTCTGGGGGTGGGAAAAATTTTTCTTATTCATGCCAGCAGGGTGGAAAAAAGTTTTTGGCAGGCCTCTCTGCTGCAGCAGGAGGAGTACGACAGGCATCTGATCCATGGTCTGATGCAGGCCGTTGATACCAGGCTGCCGGAGGTAGAGATGCATAGAAAATTTCGGCCCTTTGTTGAGGATGCTCTCCCCCGGAGAATGGCTGAGTATGACCTCTGTGTCTGTACCCATCCCACCGCGGAAACAGATCTGCAACAGGCCTTTTCCAGAGGGGTTGTTGGCAAGATCCTTTTTTGTATCGGCCCAGAAGGGGGTTGGGTCGATTATGAGGTCGAAAAATTCCGGGGGCTGGGCTTTGTCTGCTGTTCGATAGGTTCGAGAATTCTTAAGGTGGATACGGCGGTTGTTGCCGTCCATGCCCAGCTGCGTCTTTTAAAAGAACTGTAGTGGTTGCGTTTTTTTGCACAAGCCTTGTGCATTGTTCTTTGTGATCAGAAAAGAAGACAACACGCCTGATGGCCAGCCCATCGGATGAGGGCTAGTTTTTTAATGTTATCTGCAGTTGCCCTTCTTCGACGATAACAGCCTCCACTCCTTCGGCAAAAGATCGCCAGAAGCCCGGATCTTCGGCGAATTTTTCAACAAGGTCAACGTTTTTCAAACCGCCAAGCCAGCTGCCTGGCATCGGTATCCCCATAAGGCTGACGCCCTTGAGTCTCACCACTGGGTGACCAGCTTTAAAGGCAATTTCAGCCCCTGCCTTTACTTTAAGGGTCTTGCCTCCGAGAATTGGAAAGTCTGGATCTAAAGGGATCAGGATCTTGATGCTGAGCATATCTTTTGCCAGATCAACGGCCACCTTGTCTGCAAGATCTGTGTTTTTCGCAATCAGCGCGTTTATCTCCCGTTCGGATAGGGATATCTTTCTGCTGCTGTCGTCTTCTGCGTATTTCTCGGGTTGAAGTGGTTGACCTGTTTTGTTTTCCTGGCCTTTGTCTGGCAGGCGGGTGTTGTCCTCAAAATAGGCGAGTTTCCGGGAGAGCTGCTGCTCTTCCTGGGCGTTGAGAACCACAGGCTTAAAGGGGGCCGGAAAAAAGAAGATCTTGATCGTAAAGATAACGACAACCGCGGTCACAAGCATTGCGGCGACCATAATCGCCATAACCTGTTTCAGGGTAAAGTTTTTGCTTTTTTGGGGCAGGGCAATATCCTTGTGTTGCATATCCATATCTTCCTCGTTGGTAAACGATGGTTTTTTTGTCTGTGGTTGTACAATATTGTCTTAACCTTTCAGGTAGTATACCTAATACGCCGTTATGCAGCAAAACAATCCTGCGGTTGAGAGTCGATACGTGAAAAAGATTTTTCTCAACCTTTTGTCGTTGAAGGTTTTTTTCTTGTACGTGTTTGTGGTACAATCTGAAAAGTATTGCTGTTTTGAGCAGAATTTTTCCTTTCCAAGAGAATACTGTTTTGCTGATGGTAAAGAAGTTTCTGTCTTAAGTTTGAGTGCTTATGACTCTTTCGTTTTTTTGATGTTTTTTTCTTGTGAGGTGCTGTGATGGAAAAAAAAGTTTTGGTACCCTTGGCGGAAGGTTTTGAAATAATTGAAGCCTTGAGTGTGGTCGATGTCTTTAAAAGGGCTGGAGCCCACGTTGATCTTGTCGCCCTTGACGACCAGTTGACGGTTACCTCTTCCCATGATATTCCGGTCATTGCCGATAAGTCGATTGCTGATTGTCTGGAGGAAGACTACGACCTTATCGTTCTGCCTGGTGGTCTCCCCGGCTCTGATAATCTGGCAAATTCCAGAGAGCTGGCGTCTCTTTTACGCAGGCAGGATCAGGCTCAGAAGATGTATGGCGCTATCTGTGCCGCGCCGGCGCTGGTCCTTGGCAGCCAAGGTCTGCTCGAAGGCAGGAGTGCAACCTGCCATCCGATGTTTACCGATAAGCTTTCCGCTTCTCAGCAGCTCAACGATGGGGTTGTTGTTGATGGAAATTGTGTTACAGCACGTGGTGCCGGGTTCTCCATTGACTTCTCTTTGCAGCTTCTGGAGCTTTTGATGGGCGTGGAAAAGAGAAAAGAGGTTGAGACACAGATGGCCATGCATCCGTAAGTATCGCGAGTGCAGGATCCCGCCGAGGTATCCTTTTACCTCTACGTTAACAGCTGAAGCTGCATCCTATTACCCGTTGTTTCGGCGCCTGTTTGACGTTTGTAAGACAGGTGCCGCCTCTCTTCTTTTTACCTTGTCTTTTCTACAAGATGCTGGTTCGTGATCTTGTCCAGCAGCCGATAGGTAAATCCCCAAACGACATAGTCGTCGAGCGGGAACGTCGGGAGGCTGCGACCTGGAAACATCTCTGCTGGTTTGTGCCTGGACTGGTCACGAAAAGAATCTTCGGCGAGCCAGAGGCTTTTTACGATCTCTGTTGTATCCAACTTGACAGGCGGGCGGGATACGAGTGAGAAAAGAAAGGGCTGCACAACGACTCTGTGACTGAGCGGGGTTTCGGTTATTTCCGGCTCCAACATCGCTATGAGTTGCTCCCGCTTGAGCTGGATACCTGTTTCTTCAGCTGTTTCACGCAGGCAGGTCGCGAAAAGATTGCTGTCTCCTGTTTCTCGATGTCCTCCGGGAAAGGCAAAATGCCCTGACCAGGGGTCGTTGTTATGACTGGCCCTTCTCAGCAACAGAAAACTGCTGACGGGAAGAGCGCAGTGTATAATGGCTACAGCAGCTGTTGCTCTGTTTTTAGTGCCGGGCATGCTCTCCTTCTTCTTTTGAAGTGTTCTCTGTCAAATCAGTACCCGTTCGTTGTATGGTTTTTGGGCTTACGGGCATCTATTTTTTTATCACATAGTAGAGCACCGGAACCGCCATCCGACTGACCAGCAGAGAGGCGATCTCACCAAACATCAACGAGATTGCCAGCCCCTGAAAGATCGGGTCGGCAAGAATAACCGAGGCGCCAATGACAACGGCAAGCGCGGTCAAAAGCATCGGCCGAAAGCGTATGGCGCCGGCATCGACCACGGCTTTCTCCAGGGCCTGCCCTTCTTTAAGACGCAGCTCGATAAAGTCGACGAGTATGATCGAATTCCGTACCACAATCCCGGCCCCGGCCATAAAACCGATCATCGAGGTGGCGGTAAAAAAGGCCCCAAACGCCCAGTGGGCCGGTAAAATGCCAATGAGTGAAAAGGGAATCGCGGCCATAACCACAAGCGGGGTGATATAGTTTTTGAACCAGCCCACCATCAACATATAAATCAGTACCATGACCACGCAGAAGGCAAGCCCCAGATCGCGAAAGACCTCAAGGGTGATATGCCATTCGCCATCCCATTTTATGGCCGGCTCCTGGTCGCTAAACGGTTGATTGAGATTGTAGAGCTCTATGTCGCGGGCGGTGCCGCCATAGTCGTTGCCGTTGAGCTCGGCAAATCTCTTGTTGATATCAAGAATGGCATACACCGGGCTCTCAACGGTATCGGCAACATTTGCTGTGACGTAGATAACTTCTCTGAGATTCTTTCTGTAGATCGGCTGTTCGACCGGCTGTTCACCGACGGTAACCAGTGAGCGCAGAGGAACGAGCGGGGAATGAACTCCGGCTGGGCCGCGCAGTGAAATATTGAGTATGGACTCTATCCTGGCCTTTTGCTCTCTTGGCAGCTCCAACACAATGTTGACCGGCTCTTTCTCTCTTGGTTGATGAAAGAGGTCAAAGGAGTAGCCTCCAAGGGCGATATCTATGGCCTGGCGAATCTGTTGTTCGGAAATACCGTTTAAGGCGGCTTTTTCTTTGTCAACGGTAATCACCTTGCGTATGCGTTCTGTTTCCCGGAACCAGTCAACATCAACGACCCCCTCGGTTGTCTCGAGGATCTTTTTGACCTCTCTGGCAAGCGCTACCCTCTCTGCGTCGTCTGGTCCGTATATCTCGGCAACCAGTGTCTGCAAGACCGGTGGCCCGGGCGGAACCTCGGCAACGGCAACCGCCGCGCCATATCTGGCGGCAATCTTTGCCAGCTGAGGACGAATTCTTGTCGCGATATCGTGACTTTGTAAAATGCGCTCGTGCTTGGGCAGCAGATTGACCTGGATGTCCGCCACAGAGGGGCCGGAGCGCATAAAGTAATGGCGTACAAGCCCGTTAAAGTTAAAGGGAGAGGCGGTGCCAACGTAGGTCTGGTAGTCGGTAACGTTGGGTTCTCCGGCAATGATGGCACCCATCTCCAGGGCAACCTGAGCCGTTTGTTCGAGGCTTGCACCTTCCGGCATATTGAGGATAATCTGAAACTCGCTTTTATTGTCGAAGGGGAGCATCTTGACCTTGACCAGACCAAAATAGACCATAGAACAGGCCGCCAGCAGCATGACGGTTATGATAAAAAAGAAGAGCAGTCTCCAGAGACCGTGGGCCAGCAGGGGGTCCATTATCTTATGGTATATTCTGGTAAACCAGTCATCGGGGATCGCATCGTGGCCATCGCCATCGGTGGCTGGAGCCTGTTTTCTCAGTACACGGAGCGCGGCCCAGGGGGTCACGGTAAAGGCAATAATAAGTGAGAAAAGCATGGCGGCGGAAGAGCCGATCGGAATAGGCCGCATATAGGGCCCCATCAGACCGCCAACAAAGGCCATCGGCAGGATGGCTGCGATGACCGCCCAGGTGGCAAGAATTGTCGGGTTGCCGACTTCCGAGACCGCTTCAACGGCGACCTGTACTCTCGGGCGCTCGGCATTTGCTGGCAGACGGAGATGGCGTACAATATTTTCCACCACCACGATGGCATCGTCGACCAGAATACCGATCGAGAAAATCAACGCGAAAAGGGTGATGCGGTTCAAGGTGTAGCCATAGAGATAGAAGACCAAAAGCGTCAGGGCCAGGGTTGAGGGGATGGCAAGCATCACGACGATTGACTCCCTCCACCCCAGGAAAAACAGGATCAGCAGGGCCACACCAAACACCGCGATCCCCATATGCAGGAGCAGTTCGTTGGATTTTTCGGATGCGGTTTCTCCATAATCCCGTGTAATGGAAATCTCAAGATCTGCGGGTATCAGACGGCCTTTGAGAAGTTCTACCTTCTTTTCAACATCGGCAACAACAGAGACCGCATTGGCGCCTGGCCGCTTGGCGATCGACAGTGTCACCGCAGCCTCGGGTGTTGCTTCTTTTCTACTGTTGTAGAGAACGTATGAACTGGGCTCTTCAGGACCATCGGATATCGTCGCCACTTCGTTGAGATAGACCGGTCTTCCACCGTAGACGCCGACAACAATGCGTCCGACCTCATCGGCGTTTTCGAGGAAGCGTCCGGTTTGCAGCTCCAGCCTCCGGTTCATCGATTTGAGTCCGCCGGAATAACTCTGGCTGTTGACTGCCTGGATCTTGGGGGCCAGTTCATTGACGGTGATATTTCTCGCGGCAAGGGCCAGCGGATCAAAGTCGATGGTGAGCTGGCGTTTTGTTCCCCCAATTATTTTTGTTTCCGCGACATCGGCAATATTCTTGATCGCGTCGTCAATCTGGGCGGCCATCCGGCGCAGCGTAAAATGGTCATAATCTTTGCTGTGCAGGGTCAGCGCCATTATCGGGACATCGTCGATGGTATGCGGCTTGATGAGCGGGGGGCTGACGGTATGTGGAATACGGTCAAAATTTGTCGCCAGTTTTTGATTGAGCCGCACGATCGAATTCTCAAGATCCTCACCAACGTAAAAACGCACAATCAGAAGGCTCTGCCCTGACATCGATGTCGAGTAGATATACTCGACCCCGGGAAGCTCGTAGAGCAGCTTTTCCATCGGGATGGTCAGGTTCTGCTCAACCTCTTTCGGCGATGCCCCGGGCATCGAGACCATGACATCGATCATCGGAACCTTGATTTGCGGTTCTTCTTCACGTGGCAATAGGGTGATGGCCAGAAATCCGAGCAACAGGGAGGCGATGATACCAAGAGGCGTCAGTTTCGATGCAATAAACGTCTTGGCCAGTCGTCCAGCAAATCCGTCGGTTTTTTTTGATGAATTCATTGTATTGTAGAGACGTTATGGTGAAAGAGAGTGTGCTTTTTTCGAGGTGACGGCCTTTTCTCCTATTCTATAACGAGGGGCTGACCGGCATGCAGGTTTTCATTGCCGGAGATGATGACGGTCTCACCGGCGGCCAGGCCACTGAGTATTTCAAGCGATCTGCTGCCATCGGCCTTTTTTTGCCTGCTCCCGGTGCGCACTATACGCAGCTGGGCCTTGTTGTCCTCTGCCACGAAGACAAGGTCCATCTGCCCGTATGCAAGCACCGCGTTTTCCGGGACGACCAGTGTCTGTGTTTTTTCAAGGGGCAGGGCCACCCGGGCAAACTGGCCCGAACGTATATTGGGCTTGTCGCCAATCTTGATCTTGATGGGTACTGTGCGTGAAGAGGGATCGGCGGTTGGCGAGATCTCGCTTACCTCTCCCGTTACTGTCGTGTGTATGGCGGGAATCCTGACGGTAAGTTCTTCCTTCTGGTGGATGCCGTCGATCAGAGATTCGGGGATATCGGTAAGGATCTCGAAGGTCTTTTCTCCCTCTATGCGGAGCAGAGGCTTTCCGGGAGTAGCAAGGTCTCCGACATTGGCCATTTTTTGTGTGACAATTCCGCTGAAGGGGGCATTGATAATTGCGTAATCGAGCATGGTCTGAGATTCCAAGAAGGCTGCCTGGGCAATGCGTACCGTATCCCTGAGGGATTTGACTGTTTTGGTCGTAGCTGCCTGCTGTTGTAACAGCTTCTCTTCCCTTGCCAGATTGCGTTTGGCCTGCTCGAGCTGTGCCCCTGCCTGCTGAACCTGGGCTGATATCTCGCCGGCACTGAGTTTGATCAGCAGATCGCCTTTGTTGACCCGTGAGCCAAGATCCACCGGAATGCTGAGGATGTTGCCTGCGATCTTCGCTGAGATCTCCGCCCGGTCAACTGCCTGCACTGTGCCGACAATCTCTATCTGGTTTGCCGCAATCTCTTCGACGACCTGGGCAATGCGAACCTTTTGCACCGGTAGTGGGGCTGTTGCCGTCTCTTCTTTTACCGGTTGTTTGCAGCCAGAGAGACAGATCAGCATATAGAAAAGCAAGAGATAGGCGCCGTGTTTGATAAGGGTCATTGAACCTCTCCTTGGTATGTCTGGTTATTTGGGAAATTGATCGAATCCTGATGCCCGCCTTACATTGGCTATGGCCACCTGATATGTTGCCTCAGCCGACAGATGCCGGGCCTGGGCGTCGGAGAGCCTGGTTTCAAAGTCTATAAGGTCTGAGGAGAGGATGACACCCTCCTTGAAGCGTACACGCGCGATCTGCGCAACCTCCTCGGCGACGACGACCATCTTTTCGGTCACCTTGAGGCGTTCTTTTGCCTGGTAATATTCCAGTTTTGCCTGTTCGATTTCCAGATGCAGGTCGAGTTCTGTCTTGCGTATCTGAGCACGCAGGTTGTGTAGCTTGGCCTGGGCAATGGCAATCTGGGCCTGGCTTACTCCGCCGTCGTAGAGGTTGTAGTTGATTTTGATTCCAGCCATCCAGGAATCTCCATTACCTCCTGTCTCAAGGCCCGTATCGAACTGATAGCTGGCAAAACCGTCCACCGTCGGGCGTTTTTCCCCCCGCGCCTTTGCCAATGCGGCAAGAGCGGCGTTTTCCATTTTTCGCAGTGCCAGCAGTTCGCTTCTTCTATGATAATCCGTGTCTTCCGGAATAGCCTGTTTCCCTGTTCCGGGCTCCTCTACTGCAAAGGTTCCGTTCTGGTAGCCGAGGAGGTGCAGCAGACGCTTTTTCGTCAGATCGAGATTGAGCCGGGAAACGATGAGATCCTCTTTGGCAGAGGACTGTTGGAGCTCAAGGTTGAGAAGATCCTGCTTGAGCAGGTCGCCTTCTCTGTATCGGGCCTTGCCAACCGCCAGCGCCGCTGTAATCGACTCCAGGGCCTGTTGGCGGACCCCGAGCATTTTCTGCGACTGGACGATGGCATAGTAGGTCTTGACTACAATATAGCCAAGTTGACGTTGTACCTTCTGCAGGTCAGTCTGCACCGCCTCCAGTTTTGCTGCGGCAGCGTTTTCTTCGGCCTTGTTTCGGCCGCCGTTATAGATCCTATAGGCAATCTCGGCCTTGAGTTGTGCATTGTCCGTTCGTCCCGGATCGTTGAAATCGATAGTCTGATCAAATTCACCCTGATTGAGAATATTGCCGAAAGAAAACATTGGATTTTCCGTCTGTGTATAGTCGGCACTCAGGCGTATCTGGGGAAAATCCTGTGCAGAAACCAGCTCTGTTACAGCCTGGGCTTCTGCTATACGTTGTCGGACGACAGCTCCGTCTGGATTGCTCTGCAGGGCAATCTGTACCGCTTCTTCGATGCTGATCTTTGCCGGTAAAGGCGGCATTGGTGCGGCTGCATGGGCCAGGCTGGTGGCCAGAACAAAAATGATAATGCCCGCTTTATACTTGATTCTCATAGCTTTCTCAGTAACCTCTGGGGTATTAAACCTTTTTATTAAATAGAGAGTATACCAATAATACGTTGTTTGTTTTTGTCAAAAAAAGTGCTGAAAAAAATGCTGAGGCAAGGCTTCGCCGGCAGATAGAGTAGGATAAGTGTATACTACAGGAAATTGAAGAAAAAGCAATATGACCATACAGGGGCTGGTTTTGATCTTTACCTGTTCAGCTGGCGGTTGTGGTAAGAGATTGAAGCATCAGATCGAGGGCCTGCAGATCAACCGGCTTAGTGAGATAGGTATCCATGCCGGCGGCCAGGCATTTCTCCCGGTCTCCGGTCATCGCACAGCCGGTCAGGGCGATGATCGGTATATTCCGTGCTGCCAGGTATTCACTGCCGGTTTTGATTCGTTTGGTGGCTTCAATGCCGTTGACAACCGGCATCTGGACATCCATCAGAATAACATCAAACAGTTTGTTTTTGAGGATCTCCAGTGCCTCTTGGCCGTTTGTTGCAAGGGTATATCGATGGTTGAGTTTTCGTAAAATTGCCTGGAGGATGACCTGGTTGATATGTTCATCCTCGACAACCAGGATTGAGAGCTGTCGGTCCAAACTGCTAAGTGTCGGTGGACGTTCTCCGGTTTGTCTTGATTCAGGAGATTTTTCAGCCGCATCGACAACCATGGTAAAGGTCACCGTCGTTCCTTGGGGTTGGTTTCTTTTCAGCTGAATGGAGCCACCCATCTGGGTGATAATCTTTTTGACGATGCTCAGACCAAGGCCGGTTCCCTTGAACTTTTTGTGATCGTTTGTCTGGGCCTGCGTAAAGTCTTCAAAGAGCTTCTCAATATCTTCTTCGGGTATCCCAATTCCTGTGTCTGAAACAGTTCCCTTGAGTGTAAGTCGACCGTCGTGCAGGTCGTTCAGGGTGGAAATCCTGATCTGAATTGAGCCCTTTTCTGTGAACTTTACAGCGTTACCGACAAGATTAAAAAATATCTGCTCTATCCTGGTCTGGTCAGCAATCAGGGTATTGGGGATATCAGGGGTTATTTGGTATTCCAGATTCACATCGGAGTCTTTGATCAGGGTTGCAAAAAAATTGGCAAGGTTTTTTATCATCTCTCGGAGCTGAAAGGGCTTTGGGGTAAGGCGCAATTTACCTGCCGCAATTTTTGAGTAGTCGAGGATGTCATCGACAATTGTGAGCAGGGTTTTCCCGGCAATGGTTGCCGTTTCCACATAGCCCGACTGTTCGGCGTTGAGGTCTGTGTAGGTGAGAAGCTGAAGCATACCAAGAACGCCATTCATCGGCGTTCTCACTTCGTGGCTCATATTGGCAAGAAAGGAGGATTTTATAGTATTTGCTGTAAAGGCATCCTCTTTTGCCGCTTCGAGCTCAAAGAGTGTCTTTTTCCAGCGGGTGATATCTCTGGTTACAACGATAATTCCGGCAAATGTGTTGAGGTCTTTCTGCCAGAGAGGAGAGGCGCTTGATTCGAGCCAGATAATCGAGTTATCGGCCGTTTCAATGCAGGATTCCCAACGCACTGATCTTTTTTGAACGGAGAAATGCGGGTTTTCAGCCTTTGCATAAAGCGGAGAAGTACTGAGTATACTTGTTATACATACCGATGATGCCTTTTCAACAGCTATTCCGGTGAGCTTGGAAAAGGATGGACTGATATATTGTGGTGTCAGTTTTTCATCTGTGATCCAGATGATGTCGTCTACATTGCTTGCAAAGAGGTGGAAAAAAGAATTCTCATCTGCGAGCTTACCCTTCTGAAGGGCTCGAAAGAGATCTCTGGGGGTGGACAATTTCTGTGCTGTTGTATTATTTGCCATAAGCTGTTTTTGTATGCGCAACGTATCTCATTCGCTTTTCGTCGACTCTCTTGTGGGCCTTGAAAGATAAATCCCAGAGCAGACATTCCAGACAGAACCCTTCGCTCGCTGTCTACGGCAAAGGCGCCCCGATGGCAATATGGTAACGATTTTCAGAGGATCCGTCAAATCAAGGATAGATCTCCCAAAAAAGCGGCCTGCCGACGATTGGGATTTATCTCTTTTCGCGGGCTTTCTCCTTTTTGAAATATTCGGGAACCTGACGCAGGAGCCTGTAGCCCAGGAATGTCGAGATGGCAAAGAGAAGTGCTCCGGAAAAGACAAATGCGATGGAAAGATTTGCAGTGACGGCCAGGTGCCCTATCAGGGGGCCAAGTCCGGCAAAACCGAGCCGGTAGAGCAGGCTTCTCAAAGATAGAACGGTTGCTCGGTGTGCAATATCACAGTTTTGATTGATCAGATCCTTGAAGATTGGCGTGGCGTAGCCGCGGAGGGCATAAAAGATCCAGAGAAAAAAAATTGACAGGCCTAGGGGAAGGATGCCGAGAAGGATGTATGTTCCAGGGATGAGCAGCATTATGAGGAGAAAGAGGAGCTTTTTACCAAAGATATTCTGCATCTGAGTTGCGCCGGCCGCACAAACAGCTACCGTGAGATTGAGGATCACCCAAAGTGGCGTGATGGTTTTTTCTGTGAAGCCATTGTTTACCAGATACACCTGGGTATTCCAGGCCATACAGAGGGTTGCAGTCCCGGCTATCGATGAAAAAAGAAGGCAGGCACTGAGCCTGGAATTGGCAAACAGAGAATCCCGGCAGACGGATACGATATCTGTAAAATGTGTTTTGAGCGATCTGCCCGGCTGACGTCGATACACAACGGGCTCTACAAGGAGTAACGCTGCCGGTATGGCAGAGGCTGCAATGACGGTCTGTACAATATAGACTGTTCGGTAGCCGGCCAGGACCGCAATCATTCCTCCAAATATAGCGGCAAGGGTTTCGGCGGCATTGCCCAGGGCGGTTATTTTTCCCTCAAAAAAGAGGTATTTCTCTTTGAGATCTGCCTGGTTGAGGGTATCAAAAAGGAGTGCTGAATCAGCACCTGAGACAAAGCTGCCACCAACTCCCAGGACAATTTCAGCGATGAGAAAGCCGTAAAAAGAAGAGCTCAGAGAGTAGATAAGATAGCCGACAGTGCCAAGTATGGCCCCATAGAGTATGGTCTTTTTTCTGCCGATGAGATCGGCAGCGTAGCCCGATGGTATTTCAAGTATAGCGACACTCAACGAGTAGATAGCCTGCAACAGGTAGATATCGAACTCATTCAGGCCGTTGCTGTTGTAAAAAAGAGTTATCACCGGCATGATCAGCATCAGCCATTTTGAGAGCTTGATGAGAGAGAGGCAGTAGATATTTTTCAGGTATGGCTTGGGCATGGCTCTCTTGACTCTGTAAAGTATTTTGTGTAACTGTCATTTTCGTTAGATATCAGAGAAGCGGTCTTATATTCAATAAGAAACCGATTCATTGGCGGCTTCCAGTTCCTGATTGGCATCGTCTATTTTTTATGGCTTTACGGATCACACTGTTCAAAGATTCAATGGCATTTGTTGTATACATTATTTTCCTGATTGCATCAGGATAGCTGAAGAGAGGAATGACATTTTCCCAGTGAGCTATCCACGATTTGGCAATCGAAGGGTATTGACTCTCCCATTTTTGGGCAAAGGTTTGCAGCTCTATTTCTGCCTCTTCTACAGTTATCGATTGGTAAATTCGCTTAAGATCGGCAGCAACAGCCTTTCGATCCTTGTATGAAACATATTTCAGTGAATTTCTCACCATATGGACAATACAGAGTTGAACCTGAGCCTTGGGGTACACGGTATTGATTGCTTCAGGAAAACCCGTTAGACCGTCAACAGCTGCAATGATGATATCTTTAACGCCTCTGTTTTGTAATTCCGTCAGTACAGAAAGCCAGAATTTGACACCCTCCGTCTCCGACAGCCACATCCCAGAAGTTCCTTCTGCCCTTCAGCGTTAATTCCAAGAGCCAGGTACATTGATTTCTTGATCACCCGCTTCTCCTGATGAACCTTGATAACAATACAATCAAGGTACACAACCGGATACAGATCATCCAGAGGTCTATTCTGCCAGACAACAACTTGCTCTATGACAGTTTCTGTAACTTCGGAAACTGAATTAGTTACGATTTGCTCTGACACCTCAGTTGCAAAAGTGAGTATTACCGGTTTTGATAGGTTATCGTGTTTTTTCTTTTCTGATAAAAAATCCATTATTCGGATTGTTATTTATTATCTCCAGTTTTCTTGACAGCATCACTTCCCGTCTCCGATTCTTCGAATAAGAGCTCTTTTCCCTCTCTTTTTCGTTGCAGTTGAAAATGTATTTTGGCAATATTAATTTCGGCTCTGGTACTTTTTTCTTTCTCTGTTCTGCATGTGCCCCAAGGGCCTGTGTAATCTTTTTGGAAACCCTTGGTCTTGGCTGAAAAGTGAATCACTCAAGATCCTCAATGACCGGAGGCTCCTGTCGTCGAACAGGAGTGTGGCTTGAAAATGATACAAGAGGACTTTTCGATGAGGGTAAAAAAAATGGATATTTCAGGGCGTCTAACCAACCAACGCGGCAGCAGCACTTTAGTTGTTCTTTTGTTGCTTTTGATTCTTGGGGTATTATTGATTGCCACCAACCCCGATGAAGCGAAAATGAGAAGCGAGATCTCTGCTGAATTTTCTTCTGTCGAGGAGATGGGTGATCTGGCCGTTCGTCTCAATGAGCTTTTAGGTACGCTTGAGGTGGAGTATAACGATTACTTCTTTTGCTCGACACTTTTTGTCGGAGAAGCGGGCGAAGAAAAGAAAATGCTTGCCGTAGGGGTGGCAGGTCAGGTTTTTACCGAGGGCAGACTCGATAACATAAAGGAAACCGTGGAGAAAAAAATTCGACAGTGGACAAAATGACCTCTCTTCAGGAGGGCTTCTGTCCTGGCTGTTGAGAGAGGATTTTCATCAGGGCCCGGTTGCTGTGTTTCCGGTAGAATACCATTTTCTCCGCGTTTTAAGAGCCCGATGTCGTAAGGTATGATAGAGGTGATACATTGATTGAGATACTAAAGGTGTCGACCCCGCAAGGAGAGGCTGCCGTTCAAGAACTGGTTGATAGATTTACGGCTGCCGATGATCGTTGTCGGGAGGCGGTGGCAGAGATCTTGACAAGGGTCAAAGATACAGGCGATGAGGCGGTTCTCCACTACGGGAGAAAGTTTGATGCCCCGGAGCTGAGCCTTGATGACCTGCAGGTCGACAGCAGGGATTTACGAACGGCCTACGACAAGGTTGAAGACAATTTTCTGGAGAGTCTTGCCCTGGCTATCGACAGAATCCAATCCTTCCACGAAAGAGAGATGGAGGATTCCTGGCTGCAGACCAGAGAAGACGGCAGCATCGTCGGTCGTCTGGTGCGTCCTGTTGACTCTGCCGGATTGTATGTTCCCGGAGGGCAGGCTGGTTCAACACCGCTTGTCTCTTCGGTTTTGATGAACGGTATCCCTGCGGCCATCGCCAGGGTGCGCGAGCAGGTGATGGTCAGCCCTCCTGACCGGAGTGGCGCCATAAGTCCCTACCTGCTGGTTGCGGCCCAGGAGATTGGTATCACCGAGATCTTTAGAGCAGGCTCTGCCTGGGCCATAGGGGCACTTGCCTACGGAACGCAAACCATTCCCCGGGTGGACGTTATTGTCGGGCCGGGCAACCAATACGTTGCCGAAGCCAAGCGCCAGGTCTCGGGTATGGTGCGGATCGATATGATTGCCGGGCCTTCCGAGGTTCTTATTGTGGCCGATGAGTCAGCAAAGGCATCCCATGTCGCAGCAGATATGCTTGCCCAGGCAGAACATGATACCCAGGCTCTGCCGCTTCTGCTCACCACCCATCCTGCGTTGGCCGAAGAGGTCAACCGGGAACTTGTGCGTCAATTACCCGCCTTGAGTCGTGAGGATATTGCCCGAAAGTCTCTGATCGATTTTGGAAAGATCCTTGTGGCCGATGATCTTGAGCAGGCCATTGATATTGCCAACGCCATCGCTGCCGAACATCTGGAGCTGGCGATTAAAAATCCATGGGAACAGATACCAAAGATTCGGCATGCCGGCGCCATTTTTCTCGGGACCCATACTCCAGAGGCGGCCGGGGATTACCTTGCAGGGCCAAATCATGTTCTGCCGACCATGGGGACAGCGCGTTTTGCCTCCGCGCTCGGTGTGGAGAACTTTCTCAAAAAAAGTTCCATTATCAGTTATTCGCAGTCTGCAATCCGAGAAGATGGCGAGCATATCATGCGGCTTGCCAGGCTCGAGGGCCTTGACGCCCACGCCGGCTCTGTGGCCGTTCGCTTGCAGAGAGATGTTTGATTTTCGCAGATATCTGCGTATCTGTCTTGACGGGCTTGATCTTGAGGTTACTGTTGAGGCTGAGGATAGGCTTGCTCTCTATTTCAGCGCATTGGAGAAGTGGCGAAAAAAGGTTAATCTTGTTTCCCGGCAGACAACAGAGAGGGAAATTGTAGAAAAGCATTTTGCAGACTCTCTGATGCTTTTGCCCGTTCTGCAAAAACCTGGCTGTCATCTGCTTGACGTCGGCACAGGCGCAGGTTTTCCCGGGCTGGTATGCAAGGCGGCCGATCCCTCGTTGCAGCTGAGTCTGGTTGAGCCACGTTTGAAGAGGGTGCACTTTTTACGCCATATTACAAGGCTTCTTGATCTGCGGGATGTTTGTCTCTATTCAGGCAGGTTTGAGGAGATCGCAGAAATCAGAGAAACACCGTTTTCACACATTACCTGCCGGGCCTTCACCTCTGCTGGTGCATTTTTGCAGATGCTTACACACCAACTGCCCGGCGATGGCCTGGTGGTCTTGATGAGGGGGCCCCGTTGGCGCAAAGAGATGCAGGATGATGTCGTCAAGGCATCTTGCTATAGGATGCTCGAGGTGAAGGAGTACGTTTTGCCCGTATCCGGTGGCAGGAGGGCCTTGCTTTTTTTTGTAAGGGATGATCTCTCCCGGAAGCGTTGTTCTGGGAAAACCAGGAGTCTTGCTGTTGAGTGTGAATAAGGCTGGAGGCTCTATAAATAGCAGAGAACAAGGGTGCTGATATGAAGAAAGTTGCCATCCTGGCCGGTGATGGTATCGGTCCGGAAGTGATGCAGGAAGCGGTTAAGGTGTTGGATGCGGTACAGAAAAAATTTTCCTTCGAGCTCTCCTACCAGTATGCCGATGTCGGTGGGGTCGCTATAGATAACCACGGTCAGGCCCTTCCTCCGGCGACACTTGCCCTGTGTGAGCAAAGCGACGCCATTCTTTTCGGTTCTGTTGGGGGCCCCGAGTGGGAAAATCTGCCTCCGGAGCAGCAACCTGAGCGGGCCGCCTTGCTGCCGCTGCGCAAGCATTTTGATCTGTTCTGTAATTTTCGTCCTGCCAGGGTCTTTTCTTCGCTTGTTGCGGCGTGTCCCCTGCGTGCCGATATTGTCGGCAATGGCTTTGATATTCTCTGTGTGCGTGAGTTAACCTCGGGTATATACTTCGGCACCCCCAAGGGGCGTGAAGATGAAGGTGGTGAGACCCGGGCCTTTGATACCATGGCCTACAAGCGTTCGGAGATTGAGCGTATAGCACGGATGGCCTTTGATGCGGCGCGGCTGCGAAGGGGGAAGGTGACCTCTGTTGACAAGGCCAATGTCCTGACCACGATGGTCCTCTGGCGTGAGGTGGTTGTCGAGGTTGCAAAGCAGTATCCTGATGTCGAGCTTGGGCATATCTATGTGGATAATGCCACCATGCAGCTTGTGCGGGATCCCCACCAGTTTGATGTTCTGCTCTGCGGGAATATGTTTGGTGATATCATCTCTGATGAGGCGGCGATGCTGACCGGTTCGATGGGGCTGCTTGCCTCAGCCTCTTTGAATAGCAAAAGGTTTGGTCTGTATGAGCCGGCTGGCGGTTCTGCCCCGGATATCTCTGGCAAGGGTATCGCCAATCCGATAGCCGAAATTCTCTCTGCGGCAATGATGCTACGATACAGTCTGGGGCAGGAAGAGGCGGCGGCAGCCATTGAAAAGGCAGTGGCCTTGACCCTTGAAAAAGGGGTGGTTACCGTCGATCTGGCAACCGCGGGGGCTGATTCGGTCTCAACGGCTGGGATGGGTGATGCCATCGTTGCCGCGTTGTAGCTGTTTATCGGTAACTTGATTCGGAGAAAGAGGCTTGTGTTTTGAGGCCTTTTTCGTTTCTTGTTGTGGCTGGCAGGGTATCTGGGCAGCCATGCTGGTGTATCGGTTGGACTGATTTGCAGGAAAGAGAATGTCTGAAAAAAATAGTATAATTCTTATCGCCAACCAGTCTTCGACGCCGCTCGCAGAACGGCTGGCCGAGCGTTTGTGGTTGCCGTTGACCGAGATGAAAAGGCAGCGTTTTTCTGATGGTGAACACTATCATTGCTTTCCTGTTTCGGTCACAGGTAAGGATCTGATTATCCTGGCAGATACCCACGACGATCAGGCGCATCAGGAGCTTATCGATCTGATCGCCGGAGGGCGGTACTGGAACGCCAGGTCGGTCAATGTCATTATTCCTTACCTGGGCTACTCGACAATGGAGCGGGTCAAGCCGGACACCTTCGAGATACCGAAAGGGGTTACCCGTACCCGCCAGATATTCCGGGCCGGGCCCAGTTTTGTGGTCTTTGTCGATCTGCACTCGGAGGCGGTGCTCCACGCCCACAGCGGAGATATCAAAACCCAGCATATCTGGTCGGATGCCGCTGCCGCCGAAAAAATCAGGCGGTCCGGGCTTACCGATTATGTGCTCGTTTCACCCGACTACGGTTTTTCCAAGAGAGTTGCCCGGCTTGCCAGTATCCTTGACTGTCCGCATACCGCGGCGGACAAAGACCGCTACGATACCGACAAGACCATTGTCGGGCAGGTTTCCAGTGTCGTGCAGGGAAAGAATGTCATTATTTGTGACGACATGATACGCACCGGCGGCTCTATCCTGCAGACCGCAGAGCGTTGTCTGGAGGCTGGAGCAAGAGAGGTATATGCCCATGCCACACATCTGGTGATGTCGGGAGATGCACGTCAGCGCTTTGCACAAGGTACTGTGCAAAGGGTGATGGGCTCAGACTCCTACCCGGGAAGAGCAAGTGACGAACTCCTCGATGTCTACTCCATTGCCCCGCTGCTTGCAGATGTTATCGAGGAACATCTCGGACGAACCTCCTTGTAACGCATTCTTAACCTTTTTGCGAAACCCCTTGCTGAAATTTCCGTACATCCCATGAAACGAGAAACCATCGTAGAATATCTTCGCCAGTCGGTTCTCTTCAAGGATGCCAGTCTGGCGGAGATCGAATCCTTTGTCGGGGTGGCAAGAAACCTCAGGTTCGAAGAGGGGGAGTATGTTTATAAAAAGGGCGATAGCAGCGATTGTGTCTATTTTGTAGTCCAGGGGATGATAGAACTGGTCTGGGAGGGGGAGGCCTGTTCTGCGCAGATTGTTGGTCGTATAACCCCCGGTGGACATTTTGGCGAAACGGGTGTTCTTACGAAAAAAGAGAGATCTCTGCACGCTCGAGCCCTCTCTGACCTCGTTGTTATCTGTTTTGACAGGCGCTTTTTCTGCAACGTGATTCTGGCCAATCCCCGAATTCACAAACGGCTTGATATTGCACTGGCCGAACGTCTCAGGCTTGCCTTTATCGATCAGATTGACTCGCACAGTTCTGTGAATAAAAAAGGAGATGCTGCTGCGGCAGATGACTTTCTCCTTTTCAAAAAACGCGAGAGTCTGCTGCCGATTTCACGTTTTTCGCAAAAACGTCGTCCTGATAGCCGTGAATCACAGACCACAAAGAGGATTCAGGCGGATGTCGAAAAATTTGCTGCGATGAAGGCCCCCTTTATGGTCAGCGGGGAAGGGGGAACCGGCAAATCAGTCATTTTGAAAGAGATCCATCTGCGGAGCAGCCGGGCAGGAGGGCAATATCTTGAGCTGGATCTGCGGGATTACGATCCGATAACCCTGCCGCAGAAGCTTTTGGGGCTGGACCAGGACAATTCCCCTTTTTCCCAGGCAAGAAGGGCAGGGCTTTTTGAACAAACCTTTGGCGGTACCATCGTTTTTTTACACGCCCACCTGATGGAAAAGGAGCTGCAGAGCCAGCTCGTTGAAATTCTGCAATCCAGCAGCTATTGTCATGTCGGCGGGAGCCAGCGGGTTGCCCTGGAATCAAGGGTTGTTCTGGTTTCCACCTATCCGCTCGAGCAGCTGCGCAGTACAGGACAGATGATCCCCGAGTTGGCCGATATTGTGCAGAATCAGCAGTTGCTTCTGCCCCCTCTCAGGGAACATAAGGTCGATATCCCGCGTTTGGTCACCTATTATCTGCAGCGTTTCAGCAGGGAATATGGAAAAAATATAACCAAGGTTACCCCCGAAACCCTGGGGCTCTTTATGAATTATGACTGGCCCGGAAATCTCTCGGAGCTCTCCAGTGTTATTCGGCGGGCGGTGATGCTTGCAAAAAATGACGAGATTGATCCTGAACAGGTCCTTTTGGGGCTCCCCAAAAGTGAGGGTAAATGGGAATTTAACCTGCTGCGTCTTTCCTGGTTCAGGCGTTTTCTCAGGAGCCCGTTTTTCCCTAAGGTTCCCCGGTTTATGGTAGGCTGTGTGCTGCTGCTGACCGTTTTTTTTCTCTTTTTGGGCCCATCTGAGCCTGTTTCGAATATCGGATTGACCATCGGCTGGTATATCGGTTGGCCACTTTTGTTTTTTTCCTTCTTTTTTCTGGCAAGGACCTGGTGCAGCGTCTGTTCTCTGGCCGTACCCGGCACCTTGTTGCAGAGTGTTCTCAAACCGGAAAGAAGGCCACCACGGTTTATACAGGAAAAATCCGGCTGGATTATGGCGGTGCTCTGCATCCTGGTGTTCTGGATTGAAATTGTCTGGAATGCTTATGATAATCCCTATCTTACCGGTGTCATTATTCTGGCGATTGCCAGTGGTTCGATGTTTTTTAGTGCCTTTTTCTCCCGCAGGATCTGGTGCCGTTATCTTTGTCCTCTTGGGGCCGTCAATGCCATATTTGCAATGCCTTCGGTGGTGGAGTTGCGGTCAAACAGCCATGTTTGCCTCAACCGCTGTCAGGAGCATTACTGTTTCAGGGGTGAGGCCGCACATCCCGGCTGTCCGATGTTTCGTCACCCGTATCTGGTGGATAATAATCGTGACTGCATTATGTGTGGCAAATGTGTAAAATCCTGCAAGAACAGTTCGATACAGGTAAATGTTCGTATTGCTCCCCAGGAACTCTGGGCGCTGGAAACGCCACGAAGGGCCGACAGCTTTCTTATTGTTTCCCTTGCGGCGATCTTTTTCCCTTTCGCCCTGCAGGGCCAGTTTCGGGAGTTAGCCCTGCAAATGGCACACTCTATAGTAGAGAGCAGTGGTCTCCTTCTGCCGTATTGGCTGGTTGCTACCGTTCTTTTTTGCGGATTGATAGGCCTCTTCCAGGTTGGCTACTACGTTCTGGTGACCGTGCAGTCCAGGTATGCGGGGATTGACAGGAATTTTTTACTGCCCATGCTTGGCTATAGTTTTATTCCCCTTGTCCTTGGCGGTTTTATGGCCCTGCATCTGGAGGCCTTTGTCGGCGGTGCCGGGCGCATCGTTCCCAATATCCAGCAGCTTTTGGGGTTTTCTTACAGTTATGAAAATGTGCGGCTTATCAGCACCGATTCGGCGGTTGTCTTGCAAATAATAACTGTCTTTGGAGGCCTTATGGCCGCCCTGTATGCTACCTACAGGCTGACAAAAAGGGCCTTGGCTGATATTCCGTTTTCTTCGAAAACCCTTGTCTTTCCCTTTTCTTTTCTCTGTCTTCTTGCGGTTCTCTATCTCTTTATGGTGTAGACTGTATCTTTCAAAGAGAATTTGGGAAACAAAACAACAGAAAGTGGCTCGGAATTTTGTAAGGGAAAACAGCGTCTTCCCGTGACGCATATTCAACGCATTTTACTTCTATTATAAGAAGTCATTTTCAATTGCTATTCATTATCACAGAAATAATACCTGCAATCTGCCACAATACAAGTGATTATAGACAATTCTCAAGGTAATGGACCTCAAAAGTCTAAACGTTTGGATCGTTGTCACTTTTCCAGAAGAACCTGTTAAAGAGCAGATGCAGAGGCTTTAGCCCCCTAAAACAAGGGCATATGATTAACAGTCAGGCCTTTGAGAAAAATAAGTTCATCCTATAAGACCTGATCGGTACCTCCTTCGTTTTGATTTTTGATTTGTACCTTTATCAACACTGCACTTCTTGTTGTCTTTTAAACTGGGGAAATGTAGGGTTATCCGATCTTTATTTTGCTCCGATTTCTCATATTCCAAATCCATATTGCATGATTATCCAATGTAAGTAACCTCCCATGTTTTTTCTCTTTTTTTAACAAAAGCGAAGAATTAAAAAACTAAACTGGCTCAAGAAAAAGAGTGAACCGCTGCGCTCTTTTAAGGATGTCTGTTTCATCATCCTGCCATGCACCAGTCAATTCACCATTACTGTCAGGGCGGCCACGTAGCCACTCAAGTCCGCCAGAATCGACAAGACGCAGCTGGGTCATGGGATTGATTGTTCTGAGATAACTGCTGCCTAACTGTATTAGAATAACCCATGGTATGCCGATTTCTGTTTTATTAAACAAGGTAACATTAAAATCTGCCCCTTTCATAACGACCTTATCATCTGTGGTTGCCGCCGCCAGGGGCAGTATTTCATTGTCCACTCCATACAACTGTAGACGCTCATTCAGTTCCTTGCAAATTTCATTGCACATTCCGGCATAATCATCACGAGCCACAGGAGAAAAAAGAAGAATCTTCTTTTCCTCTTCGGTCAATGGAGGGCCAGTAGTTAACGTCTCTTTCAAACGCTCTCGGGTAATCATTTTATGTTTACCACTTTCCAGCTGTCTGTCTAAAACAGCTAAAAGCAATCTCGCCAGATTGTCCTGTTTCATTACTGTCACCCCCATTGCCTTGCTTCCATTTTCAGTTCAAGGCTTCGGCGTAATTTGTCTATGACAACATCTCTTTTGGCATGTAACTGGTTCATCGTAATGTCATGTTTTGCAAGATAATCATCGACTGTTCGGTAAATGAGTTTCGACAATCCTAAATTGAAAAACAAATCAATAATTTGACACTCTTCTTCGTTAAGATCCTTAAGGCAATGGGCCAGCTCTTTCATACCAATATTTTCAAAAATATTCCGGGTCTCTTGGAGAGATATCTTGTTTTCAGTTGATGTAAAATCATCAATAAACTGTATGCAGTCTTTGCTGAATAGATAGAAATATCTCATAACTGTGTTTGCCCGACGTGGCAGATTTTTATCGTGACTGTAATTTGACTTCACGTGGTTTGCCAATTCCTCAAAATGATATTCATGGCATCTATTCGTTACATTTTTATCCTTACATAATTGCCGACTTATTTTATCCAACCGTTCCCAGGTTTTTACTTTATTACTCGAAACACCTAAGTCATCAGCCACAAATTGTCTCCGGCTCAGCTCAAAAAACTGATTGAGTATTTGGGCAAATGCTTGAACCGGTGAAATTTCTTTGCCATTTCTTTTTATTTGGCCACGTAGAGTTTTTTTCTCTTTTTTCAGTTCAAGTTCAAGTTTTGAGACATTGCTCATGAGCGGCAGACAATTTTCCCATAGCCCCAGCTTATCCTCGATTGTCCGATTAAAAATATCTTCTCTCACAGCATCAATGAACTGAATGAATTCTTCTCCACGATAATGAGAGTCCTTCAGGACAGAGAGTAGCTTTTCGCAATGTAACAGACATAATTTCACTAACTGGGTACGGAGAATCTTCCAATCCCTTCCGTACCAATCTCTTGTCGCTGACATATTTTATATTCGGTTGATCTAAGGAGTTTAATAAGTCTCGGTACAAATGTAGATTCCGATAAACGCTCTTATTTATTCACTTGGTGGGAAAACGACAGGAACAAGAAAAAAAATAATACAACAAATATTTTTTAACCTGTCGGCATCATTCATTGCTGAAATAAAAAATCCTGCCCTTCCCAGACAAGTCAGAAGAAATAGTGACATTTTACCTAACTGAATTGCTTGAAAAATCATCTTAACCCAGGTTAAGCGAAGACACAATCCATTATTCTTTAACGTAGGATTGGGGCAATACTTCCCAGACTGTTCTCCAACCGGCGCATAGTCGAATGTAAAAGGTAATGAGCATTCTAAAAAGAAATGATCGTACCGGAGTAGACTGTCCTTCAATAAGTGATATTCGACGTTTCAAGTCTGTGGGCAAAACAAGCTTTCCGGTCAGCAAAGAGAGGTACGCAATTTTTTGAGTGGCAATAGCGCAGAGCCTACGCCCTTTAAAATATTCAGCATTAAGGATAAAAAAAGCTTTGCCATTTTTCTGTATCCACATTTTTACATGTATTTTTTCTCCAAAGCCTATGGAATCAAAAATAGAATAATGCGCTTCATTGATTATTAAGACATATTTTTTGCCAACTTCTTTTCTAAATCTTGGAATACAATGTAGCCCAAAACGTTCACGAGTCTCACCAAAGATATGCGCATATTCGTACGTCGACATGTCTCCAGTATATGAAGTACGCCCAAAATCTATCTGAATATCAAGCGAATAAACAAAATGAGTATATTTTGAACTCACTTTCTTGTTGTGAGACCAGGCGTCAAGCTTTTTAAGCTGTACGCCAGCCTTGGACTGTATATCTAACCGAGGAAAAAACATCTTTATCCCCCCGGTTTCAAAAATTTTTTGTACTCCCACTGCGTGAAGATCACCTGTGGTTCTGTCTGTGAAGGTACAGAAAAAGGTTATGCTGTTGTTTTCAATCTTATCAATCCATAACGTGACTATTATCATTTGTCTTGGAAGAATGTCTTTGATATATTTAAAAGAAATGTTACTCGAATGCGTGTAAACTGAAACCTGATTATCTGTATAGAGTTCTATGACCTGGCTAAAAATACGAACATGCTCATAGTGGGTCATATTCCCTTCACTGTTCGTTAAATCTGATGTGATTTTAAGATTATAGGTAAGAACCTTTGGAAACTCATTTCGTTTTTCAACCTGTACACAATCAATCGTTGCAGTTTTCATATCTCTTCAACTTTTGGGTGATTAGATATCTTGTTGTGAAGTATAACAGTTTACTTGGTGGGATCTTGTGAATCAATTCTCTTTTTTTCCCATTGATGGGGGCTAAGGCGTTGGTTTATTGTTTTCTGGTTGTCTCTTTTTTTCATCTCGGGTAACAGGGCAACCCTCTTTCCCACCAAGTAGTCTTGCAACAGCATTAATGTACGATAAATGATGCGCAAAAAAACTGGCATTATTTTCAAAACGGTCAAGGTAAAAAAGGTAACCATGAAAAGAAGACTCCTGATACATCTCATTGTTCTTACGATAGGCATTACAAGCGAAGCTTCAGCTGCAGTTGAAACCGTCACAACTGGAGTCGCTTCTCCACAAAACAAAGAGGAGGAAAACAACATTGAAATTCTCAGGCAAAGAGCCCTTCGCAATGCTATGGATCTTGCCGTCATGCAGGTTACCGGAGCAACCATAAGCGGAGAAAAGGGTAGCTCCTATCGAACAAAAGAGCATTTTTCCTCCTCCAACATTCAGGGCGATCAAGAAAGCAGTGATGTGCAAAGCCGATATTCTACTGGTGCCGTCACCAGAACTGAAGGTCATGCAAAGCTTGTCGAAATTATCAAAGAATGGCAGGAGGCTGGTCAATATCACATAAATGCTCGTTTTTCGGTGGAGACGGAAAAGGAGGCTGTGGCAAAACGCAATGCAGGTTATTTCTGGAAGAAAGCCGGAAGTCCTCGAATAGGTCTCAGTTTTTCTGAAATATGCAACGGCGAGTTGACCCAGGCTGAGGAGAACACCACTGTCCGGTTTATACGGGATAACCTAGTTCGTAATGAACTGGAGGTCTCAAATGGACCGCATCCTGCCTACCTGATTGAAGTTAAACAGGTTTTAGACAGTCGCGAAATTGCCGATTTTGGCACCACAACCATACATTGCCGTTTGTCATACAGAATTATAGATCAGCAGAAAAATGCAACGGTCAAAGAATTCCGTAAATCCAATGGCCCAGAAGCCGGATTTAACCCGGAAATGGCGGTAAAAAAATGTATTTCTGCCATCGCTCCGGATCTTGCCCAAAGTCTGGTGCGAAACTTTGCGGAACTTATGAATGACAGGGTTCAAAATGGTATTGAGTACCAGCTTGTCATCGAAGGCGTTCCAGGAGATATGGTTGCTCAAGTTGCAGAGATATCGAGAAACTTGTACCGTGTAACCTCTTTTGTATCCCCCCAATATGTAAACTCGATATACTCAGGAAAGGTCCTTTTTAAAGGGTCTGGAACGGAACTGGCACAATCACTGAGAGAAACCTTTGGTCATGAAGACTGGCAGGTTGCTGTTATTGGTGTCAGTAACAGCACTGTACAAATGAAATGGATTAAAAAAAATAACATGTAGGATAAGGAGACAATAATGAAAATACAACTGACAACAATAATGGTTATTGCAGGATTTATGCTCGCATGGCCTCTTTATGCAGAAGACAATCCAGAACAACTGATCAAGGCGCAAGAGCAGGCTGTACAGCAAGAAGTAAAGATCAAGGAAGAGCCAGAAGACCGCTGGAGAGCCTTTCTCGAAAGAAGAGGCTGGAACGGAGATATGGCTGCCGGCGGAGTCATTATTGTCTCGGAAAGAGATTTGATTATCAGCTCTGCCACTGTATATACCAAGGTACGATTAGGTCAGCCCGGCTGGGTAGAGTCTCGTGTTGCGGCATTTGAAGAGGCCGAGATGGAGGCCAAGACTAAAATTATCCGTTACATGTCTGAAACTGCCGAGACTGAACGTACCATGTCAATGTTATCAAATGCCAGTTGGCAGGATGGTGATGTAAACAAGGTGCAGGAACTCAGTGAGGTATCGGAAATTTTAAAGCGTATCGGTAAGAAAAGCCTTGATCTTGCTGAAGCACAACTCAACAGTGCCTTGCAAAAACTTGATCCTGACTACGACCTCAACAAGTATGCTAATCAGAGTGCGAAAGATCTTCAGATGACTGCCGAATCTCTGTTCAAAAGACAGATTAAGGCTGTTGCGATGAAAACCTTGATCGGTGTTACTCCGTTTTATTCAACGGAAGGGAAGGTTGGAGGTAGTGAGTATGCCGTTCTCGTGGGCGTTATCTGGTCGCCGAAACTTAATCGTTTAGCCATGAGTCTGTTCAATGACGAGTACAATATTCCAAAGGTAAAGGCAGGAAAAACAGTAACACAGCATGTTCCCCAGGACAAACTGGCATTAATCGCAATGTCAGGAACCCGTATTGTTATTGACGAAAATGGTCAATATGCGGTAATCGCTTATGGGCAGGCACAGCCACGTCGTTCAAGTCCAGGCAGAAGACAGGCTGCTCTTCATGACGCGACCCAGATAGCAGCAAACAAGGCCAGAGCACAATTGTTGAATTTTATCCGCGAAGGGATAACCCTGCGTGAAAGCGAAATAGGTGATGAGCTCTCCAGGGAATTTTCAGATATGGATTTTGCGACAAACATCACTCGGGAATATCGCAAGGCCATTAACAGTAAAAAGGTCAAGGTACAGCTCCGGGGGCTGCGGACTATAAAAGAATGGCATTATGAACACCCTGCAACAGGACAAATAGTTGCTGGTGCAGTTCTGGCGTGGTCGCCAGCTTCGGTAGCACTCAGTCGTAAGGCCGATCAGATGTTGAGCAGTAGTCAAAGAAAGAAGGAAACTGACCGCCCTGTTGAAGAAAACAAGCTCAAACAGAGTGGTGAAATTGAACTGCAGTCTGTGGAAGTAGATACCGGCGCATATTAGGCCAACAGAGCAACAGCTTTAAACACAAAGGAGTGCAAGACAATGACAAGGATGTTTATTACAGTCCTGCTGGTAGTATCAACAATCGGATGGTCAAAGGTATACGCGGCAGATGACCTGAATGTTCAGGTGGAAAACATGGTTGAACAACTCACCTCACTGCTCAGTGGTGAAGTGGTGAAAGGAACAGAAACTGAAGCATATATTGCTTTGGGCCAGAAAGACGGTATCATGCCGGGAACGATATTTGAAGTGATCCGCCGCGGTGCGCCGCTCAAGGTTGGTGAGGAAATAATCGGCTACGAGGAAACCCCTGTCGGTAAGGTGGAGGTCTCCAAGGTGCGTGAAAAGATGTCCATCTGCCGTATTGTGGAGGCTCGGGAAACTCCAAAACCGGGGGACCGGGTACACCAGATGCGAAAACGGGTAACACGGGTTCTGGTCGGGCAGTTTATCTATAATCAGGAGTTCAACGCCTTGACAAAGAGTCTACAGGAAAAACTCGTTACTTCGTTAACCAACCGCGGGATGCAGGTTGTTGAACGAGACCAGCTTGAACGGGTACTCAAGGAACAAAAGCTTGGCTATTCCGGCCTGGTAAACTCTGCCACAGCCAAGAAGATAGGTGAGCTGTTCGGGGCGGAAGGGATGATTCTTGGAGCCGTCAGTGATTTTGGCAATAATATTGTAATGAATGGCCGTCTGGTCGACGTGGAGACCGGAAATGCCATCAGCGCCGCTGAGATTGAACTGGCAAAGACACCGATGATTGCCGGCATGCTGACGGTTGGCGTCGAAGGTGCCGCACCGGCCGCAAGTGGTCCGGCGGGTAAAAAGAAGACGAAATCCAAAAAGAAGGCCGGCGGTTTTCTGGCAAAACAGATGGCAGACGGTTTTGAATTTGGCCTGCAGAAATGTGTCAACCAGGGTGGTACCGTTACCTGCTACTTCAAAGTGGCGAGTACTGAGAATGACAAAAGGTTATATATAAAAACACAAAAAAACAGATTGTTTGATACAAATGGCAATGTCTATCAGAGCCATAAAGCTACCGTTGCTAACAATTCCAGATCCTCGTCATATGATGGTGCTGATTCTGTATTAGTGAAAGGTATCCCTGTCAATGCAAGTATCACTTTTCCTGGTGTTGATGCTGATGCAGATATGGCTGCCGTGGTGGAAATTTTTGGCGAAAATATTCATCTTCAGTTCAGAGATATTCCCCTTACCCAAAAGTGATGCTCTCTGGACTCAGCCCGCAAAAACTCAATCTCCATAGGCTGCCCCTGGAAATGATACCCAAAGTATATTTTCCCTGTCCCAGAGGACTTGCTTTTGGATCATTGATCGGCATTGAGGGTTTTATCGTCACGGAGCTGCGCGGTAAGGCCAAGGTGATCACCAGGGGGATATATGAGGACTCCATTACCCGCATCATAGAAGCTTCCCGCTCCGGCGAAGAAGGTGAAACTGCAGAGCAGGGAATCCTGGTGTCCTTTTCCAACAATATGTTTTTCCCCGAGGATGCAGGGCTGGCCCTGGCCATTTATGACAAGCTGCTCCGTTTTGAATATGAAAGCAGCTATCCAGCAGTTTACGCTGCAGGTCATATTGATCCTGCAGGCAACGGCATGATCAGCCCGGTGAAAAACTTTGACCGGTATTGTACGATGGTAAGGGAACTGGGCAGGCAGCAGGGTCTGTTTATTTTCCCTCAAGCCAATGCTGCTGCTGGGAAGAACTCAGCCGATGTTCCCGCTGTACTGGCAGAACGGGGCATTACCTGTAACGGCATAAACCACAGCAATGAATTATCGGATGTCCTCAAGGAACCTGGAAACCTGCGGTGATCTGCTATGAAAAACAGGAAAGATCCGGCCGATTCCATAAAAGTTTATTTCCCCTGTATTCACGCCGGCTCAAAGGGAGATATCCTTTCTGTAACCTGTTTTAAAAGCGAGGAGCTGAAAGGTATTGTTAAGGTTGTTTTAGGGGTCGATGATGAAACGGCCAAAACAATCATCGGTGCAGGCAGGCATGGGGAAAGAGGGGCAGCAGTGGGAGAAGGTGTTATGATGCTTTTCTCAAACCCTTTTTTTTCTGGTCGTAGCTGTGGCTTATCCATGGTGGTTGCCGACAAGCTGGCACGTTATGGAAAGGCCACAACGGTAACGAAAATTTATGCCACCGGAGAAATACCGGTGGATGGCTGTGGCAGGGTCGATCCGGTGGATGGATGTACCGAAAAACTGCACTTGCTGAAAGAAATGCTTTCTCCCGGAAGTTTACTGCTCTTGCCGCAGGCGAATGTATCAAGTTCGGAACAAAACCGTGCTTTGATTAAAAAACTGAAGGAGCTGGGAGTCAAGTGTATCGGTATCTCCCACGTCGATGAGCTGAACGGAGTTGTGTGGAAATCAGATTCTCCTTTACTCGCTGAGGATAAACTTCAAAAGCTCAAGACATTCCTTATACAACCAAATATGCTGAAAGCAGCAGGTGTAATCCTTTTTGCTTTCCTTTTTACGGCCTTGCTCTACTTTATAGCAGAAAAATTTATATTTCCTGTGGCACTTCCTGATAAACAACAACGTATCATGCCTGAAATCAGAGAAAAATTTGACACTCTCTTAGAACCTCATCAGCAAAATAGGGAACAGTCGATTCATCAAGAAGCGGCAAAAAAGGAAACGGCACTCCCTTCTAAAGAAATGCCGCTTTACCTTCATAATGAGACTGACAGAATTGATGAAAATGACCCCGTTCTGGAATCGGCTGAAGGAAACCCATCGATTTATTGAGTGAGCTGATCCAAATAGCAAAATTCGGCTGTAAAATCAGATCAAAACAGTCACAGGAAGTCAGCAGTTGATAAAAAATAGAGTGATGGTCATGAAATAGTAAATCTCACTGCTTGTTTGCTGCTTTTTAACACCTTAAGAAAAAATTCCCACTAAGAAAGAATATGAAGGTAGGAAAAAATTTAGCTCCGCGGGTTCATGGATGTGTATGTTTTACAAGACAAAAAATCATCGATATTGCGGAAAATGTAGATCTAACAACTATTATAGTTTTTTTAGAATAGAAGTTATAAAAAATAAATGGTGTTATTGCTGTCCAAAATAGAATAAGATTCGATATAGGAGTGTGTGCCTTAAAGCTTCGCCTGATATTGTACTTGCTGTTTTGTAAACTGAATTCTGAAAATACAGTATAAGTTTTTGAAAAATCTATGACTTTTAAAATTGGCGGGTTTATTGCGTAAAAATGTGGCCAGGCAGGGGTGACTTGTCAAACTTTAAAGTATGCCCTGCTCTCTTTCTTGAACTAACCAACTTATCTACGAGGCATATAATGCGATCAGGTAATCTGCGACAGATACGCGTAACTTTTGTTATTCTAGTAATTATGGTATCATTATTTTCTATTTGCATGTACCCGCCAGAGTCCAGCAACGCTGCCACGGACAATGCTGTATACGATTATCAAAGAAACCGTCAAACTTTCATTGATAAACAGACCCAGGCCCGGAAAGAGTTTAACCAGGGCACAGATGCCATTAACCAGCAAATTGCGGAGTTGCAAAACAAAATAAATAACGAGCAAAGAAAGCTCAGCGATATTAACTCCACCATTTATCAACTGGACTCACAAAAAGATGCGGCCTTTCAAGTGCAAAGAGTTGCAGCAACAGCCTTTTTCCCTCTACTGTCTACAGGCGCTGTTGCGGGGAGATCATTCTTTGGTAGTTTTGATTGGTTAAATAACCTGATCCAGATTGGTCTTTGCATATCTGTGCTCAACATTGGGCTGTTTGTTTTATATAGAAGCAAGGTCATGACCACAAAAAAACGGGCCATTATTATTGCTTGCATGATACTGTTCATGAGTGCCATTGCTGCTCCTCTCTTTGCCAGTGACTTGGAGAATCGTGAAGAGTTAATTGATAAACTGGAGCTGGTTGGGAAGGTATTATCGCAATCTGATTATCAGAGATACATTGCTATACTTGAGGCAAAGCCTGGCAGCTCCATTCGTATTCCAGCTCTTCAGTCCGGGGATAAGCACTTTTCGGTATTCAACAATGTTCGTACAGACAGCCCGGAATACTGGTACACTCTTGCTGCCTTGTATACCCATGAAAATATGAAGGGACGAACTATTGAAGCAACAAGGACTATGATAGAAAAGGTGAAATGGTCTAACTCTAAAAAACACCAAAACATGATCATAAACTGCATTGATTACCTTTTGCAGGAACAGCAAACAGAACTGGTAAGCAATGCCATCAATACCTTGATTCCGAAAATCAGTGCTCCTTCTGTTCTTCTTCAGCTTGCAACAATCCTTGAAAACAATGGTATGCAAGGTTCGGCGGAAAAAGTCCTGGGGCAGGCCATCAACAGGGCAGATACTGTTTCAGAATTACTAGAGCTGTCTGAGCACTTATTAGGCAGAAATGAATTTGACAAGGGGAATGAAGCCCTGAACATGGCGTGGAAAAAAGTGAAATCCATAGATGAATTACTGCAAGTGCTTGCCTTTGCCATCAAGTCAGACCGCGATGAATTGATAACAAACATTGCTGAAGAGGTAAGTAAATCCAGCAATGATCTTGGAGAACGATTGAAAGTTGTTGATTTGTTTCTCAACAACCAGCGCAAGGAAGAGGCCATCACCGTTTTCAGTAAGATGATTAGCGATGTTAATCGTTCCTCAAGGAAGAAAAAAGACCACTTCCTCTACTTGATTGATGCTGCGTTGGAACGGAAATTGCTTCCACAGGCGCGAAACGCTACAAACCTCCTTTTTATGCAGGTTGAAGATCATATGGCGTTTTCAATGCCATCTGGCAGAAAACTGGAAAGTGCCAGTGGCATCCCGGATAAAGATAAAATAACCTTGCCTCAGTTTTACGGGCTGCTTAACGAAGATCAGATGATTTACGATGAGGCAGAGTCAGCATATATTGACGATTTAATGTGGTCGCTGGATCAAATCTTAGAGAGTTATGGGTACTCTTTTCCCGATTCAATGAATAGTTTCTATCTTCTCGGACGAACCTGGGTTCGGGAAAATCGGGCAGAGCTCCTTAAAAGGCTTGATACCATCTATTCCATCATAGAAGAGCAGTTTATTGATGAACAAAAGCTGGTTGGGCAGCAACAGTTGTCTGATTTGAGGCTTCAACAGCAAAACTTAGAAGAGCAGCTGCAGCAAACAACAAAAAGAGCGTCCGAAGCAACGGCAACGCTGGCAAATACTCAAAAAGATATGATAATCCAGACTGTCAGTACGATTGCAACGGTCTTGTTTCTCATCCTCGTCGCTGTTGGCTGCATTGTAATATCTTTTACATATGCTCGCAGTTTAACTCGATGCAAGACTTTGGGATTTGTAGGTAAGCTAGTTGAGACAACAGGATGGGTACGAATGTTAACAGTATTTGGAATACCATCTGGTATCATTGCCGTTGTTTCCGCGCAATTCCTGGAACTGATCCAGCAAAATCAGGAAAATACCAAAAGCATCTCTACGGCTATTACTGCTCCTGTATGGCAACGTGCTGGTAGTAAAATAATCACCCCGAAACGAGAAGAGGTAAAATCATGAAAAGAGCCTTCTTTCTTTTATTCATTGGTCTGGCATTTCTGTTTTTATCATCCTGTGCTGAAACCAATGTGGATACAATTAGAGGCGGAGTTGTACAGATAAATGATTATAGAGATTTTATCGGTACAGAGGGGCAGGTCTGGAAAGCATTGATCAGTGCCTTGTCAGAAAAAGAAATAATCAAAACCTTTGATCGCGGTAGTGGTCTCGTTGTGACAGAATATGGGACAGTGGCAGGCAGAGAGCTAAAGGCTATTAAAACACTCCTTTTAGCCACGACCTATAAGTACAGTTACACGGTGAATTTGCTATCACGGTCAGGCAATAGAACACGTATAAAGGTTAAAGTAAATTTACTCGGGCAACAGGTTGGTTTTTATGAACGCGAAGTTAGCGATGTTGCGGTAGAAAAATATCTCACTAAGGACTTGTTTGACAGGGTCTGCAGTTCTCTCTCTCCTGGTAACCCATACGGATGTTCTGATAGTCAAGCAAAGAGTAACTTTTCTCAAAGACAAACTCCTAGTGTAAACAGACTACCATCTTCTCAAAAAATTACTGGAAATTCTCGGACAAGAGCTGTCCAACAGCGTTTATTGGATCTTGGCTACGATCCTGGTCAAGCAGATGGTAAAATGGGTAAAAAAACCAGAAACGCAATTATACGTTTCCAGAAAGACAATAGGTTAACTGCTCATTCTAAGCTGGATATGATAACCTTGCAGACTCTTGGGGTAAATGGAGTACCAGAGAAAGTACCACAATTGGCGGTAGAGAAAAAACGAGTATCTCCTCCCCAGGATTTAATTGATCCTGACAAACAACCAGAACAAGATAAACCTGTTCCTGAAGGAGGAGAACAAATTAAAACAGTGTTTGCTGATACTCCTTCTTCCAAACAGGGATCTCAAGTCGAGAAAGCATTTACCGAACATATTTATATTACTTTAAGCCCAACAATTGTAAAAAAAGAAGATAGTGTGATGTCGGAAAATTTGGGGAAAATTGCAGAAAATTCGAACATTATCGTTTTGCAGGAGGGCGGGACCTGGCATAAGGTCAGATTTAAACAACAAACCGGATATATCCTTGCTAATCTCGTTGAGAAACGAAAGGGAGGAGAAAAAAATAATACAGCCCAAGAAGAAACTCCCACCAAGAAACAACGTGAAGACAGAAAAAAAAGTGCAACTCAGCCAATTGCTGAAGAGAGGGTGAAAACAGTTCCTGCAGCACAGAATCCGGCTCCAATTCCAGAACCTAAATCTATCGGAATGGGAACCATAAACGGAGCCACTTATCTTTATTCAAAACCCAGTGTTATCTCTTCAAAACAATTGAAGCTCAGGCAGGGGAAAAGAGTAGAAATATATGACGAACAAAAGGGTTTCTACAAAATCAAGATCGGCAAGAAGAAAGGATTCGTATACAAGGATTTTGTAGATATTGGCAATGATCTGTAATTAATAAGGTTACACAAAAACAACGTGATTACTCTCAGTGCCCAAGACGCCGACAATCATGATTTCTCGCTTGCTATAGTATGTCTATGCATCGAATCGTGATCTTGTAAAGATGGGATTGTCTATGCGCAATTACAAAACAACTAACTGTTATCAGGAGGTAAAAAATGGAAAATGGAACGAACGTAAAAATAATTGACATCGACATGCCGTTTAAATCAATGGTTATCTTTATGATCAAATGGGCTGTTGCCTCAATACCTGCTATGATAATATTAGGCATTTTAGGTGCAATCTTTGGCGGGATATTTGGAGGGTTGATTTTTTAATGTCTTTTCGTTAATCCCCCGGCTTTGTCGGGGGACTTTCAAAATTTGACAGTTCCCGAAAAAAGAAGAAGCCTCTATTGTAGTGAACCATTCAAAGTCATACAAAGGAGACTTTGATGAACAAAGAGTCACTCAAGTTGGGAATGCATGTATCATGTCGTTTGGGTCCTAAAATGTCGGAGGAAATTACTTTATGGTCATCTTCGTCAACATCTTGGGGCAATATTTCATGACCTTGCTTGTCAAAAGGAAAGCCTGATTTTGGAAGGTCATCTCCAGCCAGACCATATCCACATGCTGATATCAATTCCACCCAAGTATGCGGGTCTCCCTCAATAAGATGAAAACTACGGGCAGAAAAGAGAGTTCTCTCTAATTTGAGGTGGTACTAAAAAGGGGATGTTGACATATACGATTGTGATTCCAGTTGTAGCCTTTCCGTTTGAGCACAGCAAACAGCTTTGGGAAACCATAACAGGGATAGCGTTCAACTGAATTAGTTCAGATCGTATACATTGATTGAAAAATTGAAGGTTACCAGTTTTTCCGGGGCCCAAAAAATTACACTGAACACTTTTGCTGGATTGGGAAGCTCGTACAGGGCAATTTGTGGAAGCACTGAATTGCTGGATTACGATGGTTACCCACCAAATCTACCGCTGTTCTTACTGGTTCACCTGCGACAAAGTGTTCCAGTAATCCTAATTTACAATGCTTTGTGTACATGACTGAACCCTAACCTATTTAAAGTCAGGTGACAGCCCCAAGTATAACACCCCCTGCTAAGACATTACCGCCACTGCGATCCAGGTAAACAGGATCATACCGAAATTTGCGTGGAAAAAAGTAGGTATCACACTGTCTTTGATATGGTCGTGTTGGCCATCTGCATTGAGTCCTGCTGTTGCCCCCAGGGTAATCGTCGATGCGGGTGAACCGGCATCACCAAGTGCCGCTGATGCGCCAAGGATGGCCATACATGCCAGGGGAGAAAAGCCAAGCGCAACCGCCAGCGGTATATAAATCGGCGCTAAGATAGGGACGGAAGCAAAAGAGTCACCAAAACCGATGGTGATGAAAAGTCCGACAATAAGCATCATGGCAACGCCGAACAGTTGATTGTTGCCAATAAAACCGGTGGCTGACTTTACCAATGGTTCAATATCACCGGTTGCTGTCAGTACACCGGCAAATCCTGAAGCAATGGTCATAATGACGGCAATCTGCATCATCATCTGCACGCCTTTGGTAAAGACGTCGTCCTGCTGCTGCCATTTAAAAATACCGGTAAAACTGAGAATAACAAATCCAGACATTCCACCTATGAGCAGCGAATCAAAGAGGATTTGACAAACGAGGGCAACGATAATCGCAACGATAGTCATCATCAGCTGCACTGGGCTGATTTTTGGGCCATCGCTCAAATGAACCGTCTCTGTATTCTCGATTGTGTTGTACTGTCTTGGTTTTCGATAGGTAACAAAAATAGCGAAAAACATACCTGCGACAATACCCATTACCGGCCAGAACATCGCCTGGGGTGCCATGTTCGCGGTTACCGCAATCCCGTGAACCTGGCCGATCTCATTCATATTGGCGAGGAGTATCTCTTCCAGATAAATTGCCCCAAAACCGATCGGCAGTAACAGATAACTGGCACTGATCGAACAGGCCAAAATACAGGCTACAGCACGACGATCAAGTTGGAGACGGTTCATCAATCCAAGCAGCGGCGGGATTAAAATGGGAATAAAGGCGATATGTACCGGAACAATATTTTGCGAGGCCAGCGATGCGACAATAAAAATCAGGAAAAGTGTCCACTTTAAGCCTTTTTCTATTTGACTATTGGAATGATGCAGCCGGCCTACTAATTTTTTTGCCAATAGCTCTAATAAGCCACTGCGCGACAGGGCAACGGCGAAGGCGCCAATCATAACATAGGTTATGCCGACTTGAGCACCGATCAGCAGATTGTCATTAAAGGCATTGATGGTCTCTTCAAACGACAGGCCGGCATGTAGCCCGCCCAACAGAGCAGCCGAGAGCAGGGCAATAGCCACAGGCATCTTTGAGAGACAGAAAATTATCATTAAGACGATGGTTAAAGCAACGGCGTTAATATGAATAGCAAATGATATCGACAATAGGTAGGCAAACAACAAAAACGAAAAAAAGGGGAGAATTCGAGTAATCAAATACGCATTTTTTTTTCCACCTGTCTTCATCATCTTATGCCTCTGTTGTTAGATGTTGATATCGTTTACTATGTTAAATAGAGCCGTTTCGAGTTGATACGGTAGATCACCACCGTTTTTAGGAAAGAATTTTTCTCTCTCTCGACAAAGGTGCCTATTATGCTATGTTATCAATCATCCGTCAAGGTTGACGGAAATTTTGGCCTTATCCATCCTGTTTGAGGCATTTTTGAAGCTGTCCGTTTCTTTACCTAAAAATTGCACCGTGTCTGCCTTGTACAGCATATATTCAAAATGCTTGATGCTGTGTTTTGCCCGTTGTGTGGAGAAAGCCTTTGACAATCCATCTCTTGTTTTATAGCGTATATCCTTAAAAAAATGTTATAAATATTTGCGATGTTGTGGCTTGTAAAAGAGCCGAGGTTGTTTGCGGAAAAATAATTGGCCTGCGTTATTGTTAACGACCTTGTAACGATGTTTTTGTAAATATTTTTTTAATTTCAAATGGTTATACAGATGATGTTTTGACTGTTATGGTAAGGAGCGGTATTTTCTATCTGGAGGAATTATGTCACAGGAAAAGTTACTCATTATTTTGCTCATTGTTGCTGTTGTTGTGTTTGTTGTCGGTTTTTTAATTGGCAAGGCATTCGGTAATAGTTCTCGGCTCAAAGAAACGCATCGAAAATTTGAGGCTGCTGAAAAAGAACTCGCTGATTATAAAGCTTCCGTAAGTCAACATTTTGGTCAGACTGCTGACCTGATTGACAATTTAACACGCAGTTATAAGGCTGTTTTTGAACATTTAGGGAGTAGTGCGCGTGAATTACTGACAGAGGAAGAGTTGAAACATCATTTGCAGTCCCGCGCCAACAAAGCCGTTACGTTGACCTATCTTATTGATGAAAGCACAGGGATGAGTAATCCCCAGGGAGAAGTTCAGGCAGAAATGCAACCAGAGGAAGGTCTCATTGATGAAGTGGAGGCTGCAACCACACAAAAGACGGACGCCATCGATGACGACAGCGAAAAACAAGCGGTAAAAATGGCAGCAACCGATGATGAAGATATCGATGTTGCCCAAAAAACTGAAGAGCCTGTCGCCGAAGATACTTCCGTTGCAACAGATCCAACAGAGAACGATACGGTCACAAAGCCATCAACGGATACCGTCAAAGCGTAGAAGTAAGAGAAAACACTCTATAAGGTGCCTGATCTGGGCAGGATTCTCGGTTTTACCTGTCAGGTTGATTGTGCACCATTTTCAGGGGCAGCCACGTTGCCTGCAGCTGGCTGAGAATGCAGAAGAACGTTGCGTTGAGAGGATGACACAACACAGGGGCCGGAGGTCTCTATAGTACAGCAGAAATGTAGAGACCAAGGGTCGTCAATGCTCCCCTTTTGCTGCAATAAAAGGAGTTTGTGATATTTATTCCGCCGCCTGAACTGACCTTTGGTGAACACTTTGGATATTGTAAAACTGTAATGTTCTCGATGTCGTATATTGGAATATCAGCAATGTTTAAAAAATTGACACAATGTTT
>PDWJ01001139.1_pt1 | contig 47658 bp, 46 predicted proteins | sample 1430881 | NCBI WGS metagenome assembly PDWJ01 (sample SAMN01162460, study PRJNA174530) | Oral metagenome, whole genome shotgun sequencing project. | biome: Marine environment; feature: Marine mammal; material: Swab sample of the gingival sulcus; isolation source: swab sample of gingival sulcus...
TATTTGTATGCGGTAATCCCTGGTTTTTGTTTTCATACTTATTTTACAGGTAAATCCACGTTCTTACAAATCTTGGGGGTCACTTCATATTATCTCGACTCCCATTGGTCTCATATTATGTTTACTTCGTAAACACTGCTCCCAAAGTCGCATCCGGATAATTTCGGTAACATCGAAATACAAGTAAGAGGGGTAAAATGACAAAAGGGCGATTGCTAGTTATTAATCGTAAATGTTTTTTCTGTGCCCTACTGACAACGCCAAAATTATAAGTTTGTCATCTTCAATCTGACATATCAGTCTATAATCACCTATTCTATAACGCCACCTACCGCTTAAATTGGCAGTTAGTGATTTGCCTTTTTGCCTCGGGTTTTCACAATCTACCAAATACTTGTCAATCCAACCCTTCAAAATTCGCTTTGTGTAATTATCTAGTTTTTTAAATTCTTTGTCAAATCGCGGCGTCGTTTCTAGACTATAACTCATAAGTCCAACTCATTCCACAATTCTTGAATCGGTCTACTCTGCTTGCCGCTTTTAATATACTCATCATAAGCTTGCTCTGCAAGTACGACATCGTACTCGTCTTCTATTTTTTCAAAAAGTGCTCTTTTAAAAGCCTCACCAATTGACATAGCGTGAACTTTTGCATAGCTACTAACGAGTTGTCGCTCTTCATCAGATAAACGAATTGAAAAAGCCATAATAATCCTCCTTATAGTACATTGTACTATAGCTGGCGATTTTTAGCAAGTTTCTAAATCAAAACAAATTCCATTCACCTTAGTCGATATGACCATTATTCTTTTCGAAATTCCACGAGTCTTTCACCATGTCTTCAATTGTCAGTTCTGCACGCCACTCTAGTTCGCGCGCAGCTTTGGAGGCATCGGCATAACACGTTGCAATGTCGCCCGGTCTACGGCCGACTATTTTGTAGGGGACATCGACACCGTTGACTTTTATAAAGGCGTTGACCAATTCGAGTACCGAGGTGCCTTGCCCGGTGCCCAAATTGTGTATGCTGGTGCCTGGCACCAATTTTTCAAGCGCTTTGACGTGCCCCTTTGCCAAATCGACGACGTGAATGTAATCGCGCACGCCCGTGCCGTCCGGCGTATCGTAATCGTCGCCAAAGACGCTGAGTTGTTTGAGCTCGCCCTTGGCAACTTTGCTGACAAAGGGCATTAAATTGTTGGGAATACCGTTGGGATTTTCACCAATTAAACCGCTACTGTGTGCGCCGACTGGATTGAAGTAGCGCAGCAGAGAAACGGCAAAATCGGGATTGGCATTTGCCGTATCTGTCAGTATGCGCTCGCTCATCGCCTTGGTTTCACCATAGGGATTTGTCGTCTTTTTAAGCGCCATATCCTCTCTAAAGGGCACTTCTTGGTCGCCGTAGACAGTCGCCGAAGAACTGAAGACGAACTTATTGACGCCGTATTTAAGACAGAGTTCGCTTAGTGCAAGTGTACTCATTATGTTATTATAATAATAACTTAAGGGTTTTTCCACCGATTCGCCAACTGCCTTTAAACCGGCAAAGTGAATCACGCCGTCAAATGCGTTTTCTACAAATACTTTTTCGAGCGCCGCTTTGTCCGTCGCATCAATCTGATAAAATGGCGACTTAACGCCGGTAATTTTTTGGAGCTTGTCCAACACCTCAATTTTTGAGTTAATCAAATTGTCGACGACAACCACTTTGTGATCTTCTTTTAATAATTCGACAACGGTATGGCTGCCGATATAGCCCAAACCACCTGCAACTAAAATATTCATTATTTACCTCTCTTTAAAGCACTTATTAAAGCAACTTCATACAACACTTTTTGTATTTTTTACCACTGCCACAGGGGCAAGGGTCGTTGCGCCCCACTTTTTTAGTTTTTCTAATCACCGTGCCACTTTTAACCGACGGGACGTATTTTTCAAAACTATAGCCGAGTGCCTCTAAGCTTTCCTTATTATGGCCTTTAATACACCACGACTTAACCGTTTTCATGTGCTCTATATAAAGCGCATCAAATTCAGCATAACTCTTTGGCGAATAGCCACCATTCGACAACAAATCATGTATTAAATCCAATGGCAGGGCCTGTTTAGCATTTGCATTGACCACAAATACCATCTCATATAAAAGTTGTTCATAATCGTTATATTTGTTTAATCCCTGCGCTATCTCCTCACGCAATAAATCTTTTATTTTTCTCAATGCCGGCGTCATATCTATATAATCGTTAGATGTAAATTCTGCTAAGTAATCAGCATCGAGCTCAGCTAATGGAATGTGATCGTAATTGACAGTGAGTCGCCCCACCATATCATTAAATATTTGTCTGCTCTGATAGCTTTTTACCTCGCCCAACAAAAGAACTAAAGCGGGCGCAACGACAAAATCATCGACCGATTCGTATTCTTCTTCGCGATTGACAATTATTTCAACGGCATTGCGCAATGTCTTTGTCGCCGTCAAGTCCGGTCCTCTGCTTTGAATAAGCGTCACGATATCGTCTACTCTTAAAACGCCATAAATTAAAATAATACTTTCAAGAATTTTTTCAACGCGCTTTAAATAGTATTCATCCCTAAATCCTTTAGATTTTATAATACTCTCAATTAGCGGCTTAACTTCTTCGGCAAGAGCATAATAATACTGATTGTCTAAATAGCTAATCTGCGCATAACCGAAAATCAAAAGGTCGTGTTCATAGTATAAAAATATTTCATCTAGTGCTATATAATCTTGCTTTAATGCCTTTTTTAAAACTTCCATTTCATATGGTTCAAACTTAGTCAACATCGCCTCTAGATTCAGCGAATACGCTTTGATAAGTAATTCTGCTAGCGCGTTTACCAGCTGTGCCTTTCTAAGCGAGGAAACCCCGCTTAATTCAATTATCTCGGCGAGCTCTTTAAGCTGTACAACGGTGCGACAGGCGAGTTGATCTTTTAACCGCGTGTACGGTAGCCCCTCGAAGACGAACTCTTGATTTGTTTCAAAGACGTAATTCATCATGCCTAACGCATTGGGCAGTTCATAAACACTCTTATCAAATTCTTCTATAAATTCGGGAGCGTCAAAGTCGTTTGGCTTAAATCCATTATTCTGCCAAATGCGCGAGGCGTTCATCATGTCAAAGACAACTTTAAAGAGCGCATCTACATCATCTTCTGAATCGATTAAAACGCTCTGTTCAGCCATGTAGTCAGCAATTTCTTGAAGCCTGTTGCCATCGCGACACATTATGGCTACTTTATGAACGATTTCATCAGCGTCTTGACGCCTGTTTTCATCTATAAACTTCGCTATAAACGATTGCAGCGCATCGTACTGTGGCGATGATTCGATATAGTCCTCATCCTGATAATTTAAGAGAATTTCGCGCTCTGGAATATAATAATCTTTACCATTTTTTAATTCGATAAGTTCGTCATAAAAGTCGTCTTCAATAATTTCAGACTTAATAATCTGCTGACCTTTTAAGACAATTTTAGCTTTTTTTAAGGCAAAGGCGGCATCTTTAAAATGCTTGCTCAATTCATCTGGCTTCACATTTTCATTGTTTTGCCGATTGTAAATGGCGAGCAAAAGCGTTCTATCGTAAATACCGTATAGATTTACCAGTGCAATTGTATACTGAATGATTAAATGCATAGCCGTCTCCTTATTTCATGCTGAAGTTTTTATCTTGACTAAATTATATCACTTATTCCTCACAAGTAAGTCCATTACCGCTCAAATAACACAAAATTAACCCAGATTATTCACGCCAGTGCGTGAAAACCGCTATAAAATTTGTAAATAGGTGCTTTATAAAAATTTGAGGCGTACCGGATGAGTGTACGGTGAAAAAAACCGAACTTTCCATACAAACTAATTAGATAAGGAACATTTTTACACTCCAACAAAATTATCCTACCACCTAAAAAAATTTGCCCTTCAAGAATTGTTGCCAAACAATATTCTAATACTTCAAATCCAGAGATAACATTTTTATACATTTCGTTTTTCCCAAGTTGTCCAATTAGTATAGAGGGAAACTCGGTGATTATTCGTCCATTAAGTTTCGAACTGTATCCATCAAAAGCTTTTGCTGTCCTCCCTGAAATCAAATCTTCTGGAATCTTTAAAACTTTTATCGCGAGTGTAAAGTAAGCAAGAATCTGAAAATCATCCTGATCTTCGTCGTAAATAAAAAACGTTCTACTCTTACCTAGCTTTTCAAATTGAATCGCTCTACTTTTAAGAAAATTTTCAATATCAGAATCTTTTTCACAAACAAAAATAGAAATAAGTTCTTGAGCTCTAATCTCATCACTCATTTCTATTAATCTTTTTAGCGAGATAACATTCGCTTTAATTTTTGCTCACCTCGCTTCTCTTTTTCTAACGATACCAAGTTTCTGTCGATTTTAATGCTCTTTTTAGGAGAAGAAATAATTCTCTCAAAAGACTTCACAGCCTTCTCGGTATCCAGCAAAAAATCTCTATCAAAAGATGATGTTGCCATTAAAACACCCCCTTCTCCATTTATTGTTTGCCTCCTACACATACAGTATATCATACTTTAAATTTATAAACTAGATTTGTATTAAAAAAACACAAACTCATCAACTCTCAAATAACACAAAATTAATCCAAAATTAATCATCTTTATCCATTCGAATATAACGTGCTCGATATCTTCGCGGTGGGTAAACCACATTTTTGAATCAAATGTATCATAAGGTGTTGCGTGCACAAATATTTGGCGATTAGCGTCTTTAAAAGCGCTTTTAAAAATCCAACCAGCACGCCGACTGTGGTACTTTGATGTTACGACGACAAGCTGTCGATTTGTCAATTTGTCTGCCAAATACTGATGCAATATCAGCGCCTCATCACGCGTACTGGCAGCAGCGCCGTCAATTACTGTTATATTTTGCTGGGGTATGCCGAGGTCGAGCAGTGCCTGTGCCGCTAAATCGGCGTAGTTCGGCATTACCACGCCGCGCGACTGCAATAATTCCATACCCGGCATTTCCGATTTTACAATGTAAATATGATAGTCGGACATATTACTGGCTAATTCATAAGCGCCCAGCGTTCTGTCGGGTAAACTCCCCATTAAAAGCACCATATCAGTTGGTCTATCTTTAGCGATATCATCTGAAATCACTAAAACCCGTCCGCCAATCGACAAGAACAAAGCCAATAATGCCAATAGTAATACTATGATGGTTAGTATAACTCTTTTTTTGCGGCTCGCTAACATTATAGTACTGTCAACACTTCTTCTTTAGTCTTGCGCTCAGTATGTAATCCAGCGGGTTTCGCGTCTTCTCTTTCATAGCCGATGGGAAATATAGCAATTAAATTATACTTTTGCATTTCGGGATAAATCTGCTTTAATTTCGGCGCATCGAAATAGCCCACCCAAGTCGTTGCCAAACCGAGGTCGGTAATCGCAAGCATCATCTGAGTTGCAACAATTGCGGCGTCAATGTCGGCAAAATTCTTATTATCTTGGGGGCGCACCCAACTGATCGATTCATCTGCACCTAGAACTAAAAAAGTGTCTGCACCAAAGATAAACCGGTTAACTTCCTTAATTGCATTTTTAGCATCATCTGAATCCATCAGCCAAATCTTATACGGCTGCATATTTTTAGCAGTAGGCGATACTATTGCAGCCTCAATAATTTTGTCGACGAGCTCTGCTGAAACCTTTTTGTCAGAAAGTTTCCTACAAGAATATCTTTTTTTAGCTAATTCAATAAAACTCATGTTTTCCTCCTATTAATCTTTTAAACAGCCAATTGGTATGACATGCACGCCATCTTCCCTTGTATAGCCATAACCAGTAGCGGTTACAACTGCCAAAAAAGAAGGTGCTAACATTTTTTGGCAATGAATCATTTTACTAAATTTTTTCAAATTATTTGCCGCTTCATCAACCCAAGCATGTCCTAATTTTATTTCAATTGCTCCCCATGTTCCATCATTTCGCAAAACAATTGCATCGACTTCTAGTCCACTTTTATCTCTAAAATGAAATAACTTGCCATTAATTTTTTGTGCGTAAATGCGCAAATCTCTAATAACTAGCGATTCAAATAATAATCCAAAAGTTTCCAGATCTGACATTAAATTGCTTTCTGAAGCGTTTAAAAAATATGCTGCTAATGCCGGATCAACAAAATGCCTTGTCGGCGATGCTAAAATAGTTGTTTTAGAACGAAGTCGAGGGCTCCATGCAGGTAATTCTTCAATGACAAACAGCGCTCTAAGTGCATTTAAGTAGTCTGAAACTGTATTTCTACTAATCGCCCCATGATGATTTTTTATGTCATTAACAATTGTCTGAATAGATGCTTGCGTTGAACAATGTCTTGCATACGACGTTAAAACAGAGCGCATTTTTTCTGCATCGCGCTTGACGCCATCGATTGTATGAATGTCTGATTTTAATATTGTTTCAGCATATCCTGCTATTTGCCTTTTGGCAATAGCAGGATTCTTGTCCATTGCCCCAGGCCAACCACCGCGAACTAGAATTTCAGCAATATTTTCTATTGTTGCACTAGACTGCGCTTCTATAGCATTGCTACTCTCAAATAAATCGCGCAAGCTTATTTGTCCATTAGAGTCATTTGACTCATATAAGCTCATTGTGCGCATCATTAAGCGTGTAATCCTACCCGCCCCAGAATGTAAAATAGTACTTTCATCCACTGTTGTCGAACCCGTCAACAAATATTGACCTACCTCGCCAGTTCGATCAACGTCATAACGTATTGCATCCCAAAGTACTGGTGCAACCTGCCATTCATCAATCAGCCTTGGTTTATCTCCCTCAAGTAATTTTGAAGGTTTTAGTTTTGCCAAACTAATATATTGTGCTCTATGATCAGGATTTTGCATAAGCAATACACTTTCTGCATGCTGCATGCACGTAGTCGTCTTGCCACACCATTTTGGTCCAACAATTAAAACTGCACCAAAAGTCTGCAATTCATTTAGTAAAGTGTCATCTATTAATCGTTTGTGGTACTTTTTCATGAACACCTCCTAATATAATTTTACACTTCGTTGTGCAGTTTTTCAATGTTTTATTGTGCAATTTTTCAGTATTTAGCTGTGCAGTTTTTCAATTTTTTGTTGTGCAGTTTTTCAATGTTTTATTGTGCAATTTTTCAGTATTTCGCTGTGCAGTTTTTCAATGTTTTGTTGTGCAATTTTTCATTATTTGTGCTTTTCACTCTTTCCAATCGCTAATATTATATTTTTCTAAAATAGCTTTGGCTTTTTCAACGCCTTGTTCAGTGATGTATACAGATTTGCTCCTACGACTTGCTTTGCCTAATTAAATCCAGATTATTCTTCAAATTCTAATATACCTAAATCAAGTAAAGCAATGATAAACAGGCTTAAAAGTGAATATCCATTTTCTTTATGACGCAAATTTTCTTGTTTTTCAAAAATTATATTATTGACATTTTTCATATCATCAAGGTCTAATTCATCTATTCCAAATGCATTTAAGCCACTATATAATTCATGTAATGCATGCTTTAAACTATCACCTGATAAATTATTGGGTATAAATTTATTCCTAGCACAAAATTGCTTAACATCTTTGCCTAAACTAAACCTTTTAATATAGCTATCTCTCAAAAAATTTGAAATTGTAAAAGCCTCAAAAGAAGGATAACTAAGCAATAATAAACCTGCTCTATTTTTACTTTCCCCATCTGAATTGTCTAAGGCACTATGATATACTCTGTGCAATTTATTAATGAGCTCTACATCTTTATTCGTTTGTGGATCCCGATCGTAAATATAATAAATTGACGCATTATCCAAACTTAATTTGTAATTCTCTATTAAATCTTGAAATATCTCATCCAAATACTGATCTCCGTTCGGATCTATGTGCTTAATAGCCGATTGGCGAGCATTAATAATAAAAACTCTCGAATAATCATTGTCTATAGAATTATATTGGCGCACCTTATCATCGTAATTTTTTTTAACGACAACCTGATAGTTAAAAATTTTGGTGAAAATCCTTTTCAGAACATTAAGCTCGTATTTTGATCCTTCAACAATAAAGATAACCTTGCCAATATTTTTTGCATGATTTAATCTAATCTTCATCATACAGCGGGATCCCCTCAAACATACCACTTAGATACATTTTTTCAAAATTTTGCCCTGTTCTCGGCTTAGCATACTCTGATACTTTAATAATCTTACTCCCCTTGTCATCTTTAAAACTAAATGTAAAAACCTGATCTGGACGTAAAATTTCAGAAGATAGTAGATTAGTTGCATGTGTAACCATAAACAATTGAGAATCTCGTGAATTTTCATAAAAATAATCTACAAATCTTCGCTCTAAAAAATTGTGAAAAGCCGAACTGAATTCATCAATAATTAGCATCCCCGCTTTATTCGTTACTTGCGAAAGTGCAGGAAGCAGATTTATTAAATTTTGGGTGCCCTCTGATTCTTCGTCTAATGGAAACGGCGTCTTTACGCGATTTCGACGTACAAAAACAGCTTTTTCATCTCCAATTTCATATGTACAGTTGCCCCCACTGCATATATTCTCAAATTCAACAGTAACCGCTTTATCTGAAAGAAGAGACGGCAGTATCGTATTAAGCCGCTCTGTTCCACTATCCAATAAGTATTCGTTTAGCATTACCCTCTTCTCTTTGCTATAAGCACTAATACTTTTGGCTCGCGCATCAATACTCACTGAGTTTCTTAAAAAATCAAACCATTTTTGTAAAACAGGATATTCTCTAAATCGCGTATTAAAATATATTTCCCTTAGGAATAGCCCATCTTCAAACACATTGTCAAATTTTTCCGAAAAATACAATGCATTGCTGCCACTTCTCGTCATAACAACTTCATCATCAACTTTAAGGTCTTCACTATACTTTTGCTCTTCATGCCAGTCAATAGAATAATTAATCAAGTGTGAATCAATTTTAAATAGATAAGAAAGTCTCAGTTGCATATTATCGGAAAATCTACATTTTAAAGGGTACATAGCTATAAAATTATCTGTAAATAACAACGCAAGTAGTACATTAATTGCTTTAATAAAATTCGATTTCCCCGAAGCGTTGCCACCTATAAAAAAGCTCCCTTTTGTAACGCCATCAAAGGTATTGCGTTTTTCTAAAAACTTGTAATTTGACCGTTTAAAACTAGCTACTGTCTTTTCCTTAAAAGACAAAAAATTCTCTATTTCCATTTTTAATAGCATAATAAACTTCCTTTTTATATCATTTTACAACGGGCATCATTTAGTGTAAATATTTTACACTAAATGATGCCCGTTGTAAACATCTATTTATAGCGTCATAGCGTCGTTAGACTTTTTAAAGAAACACATTTTCGGGTGTATTTTTTACATACCTAGTGTAATCATTGAATTTATATAAGACTTACACATAATTCTCCCTTTACTTCGTACTAAGAATATGACCAATAATTAGTGTAATAAGCCACACTTTTTATTCGTATAAAAAATCTATTAGTACGATACGCTCATCACCGCTCAAATAACACAATGTTAATCATCTTTATCCATTCAAAGATAACAGACTCGATGTCTTCGCGGTGGGTGAACCACAATTTAGAATCAAATGTATCATAAGGCGTTGTACATATAAACAGACCGCCCACTTTTCCATTAAGTGAGCGGTAAATAATTCAGATTTATATAGTCTAACTATTTTTCCAGTAGTTGACAAAGAATGCAGCAAATACGCCCATCATCAAGCCGAGTACGCCACCAATTGCCAAGTTAAGTGCCTTGCGCGGTGCAACCGGCTTCTCCGGAATAATTGCCGGTGATGCAACTAATATCTTATCAGCAAAGACGTCGAGGCGACCATTTAAAATACTCTGCTCATCAGCAGTGTTCTTTTTCTGTAAAAGCATTTCCAATTCTGCTTTCAGTTCAGCCAAGCGCTCCTCGTTGTTAAAGAGCGATTCACGCAAATTGATTAGATCATTTTCGGTTTCAATGTACTGTTCTTCCATCTTAAAGTAGATTCCGTGGGCGTTTTCTTGTACCAACATATTTTGCGATAGTTCATTTAGATTCAAATCAAACTTGTCGGCGTAAGCCGCAGCCGTCTGTGGGTCGTTAAAGAGCGATTTTTGCAGCGTGTAAATCGGTTTAATATCGTCTAATAACGCTTTGCGCTCAGTGAGTAGTCTCTCTTTGCTTTCAATACTTATATTAAGATTATCAATCGCGCGCTCATAATTCATAATAAAACGCTCAATGGCAGCTTTCTTGTAATTAATGCGCTGCGTTTCTATAAATGTGTTAACGAGCGTCGTATTGATTTGGGCGGCGCGCTCTGCGGTTTTTCCCTTTGTCTTCACCACAAAGCGATTAGCATCTTTATCTTGCTCGATATCTACGCCCTTTTGAAAAGCTGCAACCGTCGTATCGATATTTTGCTGTTCAATAACTTTTCTGGCGACCTCGCTAGACTGAATAAAATTAATATAGTCTCTCGGATTGCTGGATGGGAATTCAAATGTGCCATAACGCGTACCCGAAGATAGCGCCGCACCTTTTTTGGGCGCCTGTATCAACAGTTCACTACTGGCTTCATACACCGTATCGGCAATAAAAAAAGTATATATTCCCGCTGAAACTATAACCGCAATTGTAATGGCAATTATCCATTTTTTTTCAGTCCACAGCGCCGTCAATAATTCCTTTAAACTAATTTCATCATACTGTTCATTGTACTGCTGTTCCATTTTATTTTATCCTCCTAACTATTCTCCAAACATTTCCAATTTTATTTGTTCTATAAAAGCGCTAAACAGTTTAGCATACTTACTCTTAATATGCTGATAAATATCATTAGCCGTTTTTTCATCATAGGTATGTGAAGTTCGATTGCGATCTTCAAGCATTTCTAACCAACTATCACCATCTTTAATAACGCCAATTTTAAATGCCTCTTGTATTGCGCGTCGCGGACTTGTTCCTTCCAAATTACCGTTGTATTCAAGATATGTCTTCATGAGTTTCCACGATAACTCATAAGTAAATTCAAAGCGTTTAATACTCGCGTCTACTACAATATCGTCTGCTTCGGCATCGCGCAACAAGCTTTCATTAAGCCTCTGATTGGCGCGTTCTAAATCTATTATTTTACTGTTAATCTTTTCTTTAGTCACAAGCATTTCTCCTCGACTATTACTTAAAAATATCAAAACGCCTTCGCCATCAATGGCGTTTTTTAATGCGTTATTACTGACCTTATTATAGTCGATAATATCCATTGTATAGATAATATTTTCTGAATTTAAATCCGATTTAATTCTATTTAGTTGTGAACCGTCATATCTAAAAACTAAGGCAATATCAATATCAGAAGTGCCTTTGTAATCACCGCGCGCCCTGGAGCCAAATAAAATTGCCCTTTCAATACCATTTGAATAACGCTTTAATACATTAACGATTTTATAAAAATCTGTTTTAGTTAATCCAAATTGCTTCACATGCACACCTTCTATTTTTCCACATATTTAAATGTTGGAATATACTGCTTAAGTACTGCTTTAATATTGCCATTATTGCGACAAGCCAATTCCAAATCCTCTAACATTCCGTTGATAAAATCGCTAGTAAAATGTTCTGGCCTTTCAATAAATATCTTTTCATTATCGGTTTTAATCGAATTTTCGCGATTTAAAATGAGCTCTTCAAACATCTTCTCACCCGGTCTTAAGCCAGTAAACTCTATTTTAATATCACTATACGGCTCAAATCCAGATAATCTAATTAAGTTTTCTGCCAAGCTGACAATTTTAACCGGCTCACCCATATCGAGTACAAATATTTCGCTGCGCTCGGCGTAACTGCTCGCCTGAATGACGAGCTTACACGCTTCAGGTATGGTCATGAAGTAGCGCTCGATATCTTTATGTGTAACCGTAACCGGTCCGCCCTGTTCAATTTGCTTTTTAAAAAATGGAATAACCGAGCCATTAGAGCCCAATACATTGCCAAAGCGCACGGCGACAAACCTGGTATGTTTACTCTCTGACTTCGACTGAATCATCATTTCGGCGATGCGCTTACTGGCGCCCATCACATTTGTCGGGTTTACCGCTTTATCCGTGCTAATCATCACAAAGCGGTTGACACCATAAGTTTCAGCTGCGTCAATGACATTTTTTGTACCGAAGACATTGTTCTTTATCGCCTCACAGGGGCTCGTTTCCATCAATGGTACGTGCTTATGCGCCGCCGCGTGAAAGATAATCGCCGGCTTATACATTTCGACAATTTCAAAAATGCGCTGTCGATCGCGAATGCTGGCGATAACAGATAATACATTTAAATCGTCGTATTTTCGCTTGAGTTCAAGCTCTAAAAAATAGGTATTATTCTCGTAATTATCTAATATAATCAATTGCTTTGGAGCATATTTGGCTATTTGACGACAGAGCTCAGAGCCAATCGATCCGGCGCCTCCGGTTACCATAATCACTTTGCCTGTAACATAGCTGCGCATTGCCTCAGTATCGAGCTCGACTTCCTTGCGCCCAAGTAAATCTCTTATTTCAACACTTCGCAATGACGTAACATCTACCTGACCATCAATTAATTCATACATGCCCGGAACAATCTTAAGGTCACAATGGGTCTTGCTAGCTTCATCGACAATTTCTCTTATCGTCAACTTATCTGCACTGGGTATGGCAATAATTATTTGATTCACATCGTAACGATTGGCAAATTCTCTAATGCTGTAACGCGAACCGACAATGGGTACGCCGTTCATCGTTTGCCCAATTTTAGTTTCATCGTCGTCAATAATCGCAACTGGTTTGCTTTTTAATTCAGTGTGCAATTTCAATTCTTTTATAATGGCTGCGCCCGCTTGACCTGCGCCGACTATCATCACGTTTTTCACTTCGGCAACACCATAATGACGACGCTCTTTAAAAACGCGCAATGTACGATAACTAAGTCTAACAAAGGCAAATAAAATCGTATCGAAAATAAACGTCAAAACAAATATACTACGCGGTAAGCTCTCCTGCATAATAAGCACATAGCCCATAAAGCCAGTTGTCGCAATCGCCGACGCAAAGACAATTTGCAGTGCCTCTTCAATCGACGCATACTTCCACAGAGAAGAATACATGCGCATAGCATATAAAATAACCAGTTTTATTAAAACGACAGTAATAATAATTTTTGATAGCGTATCGACATATTGTGATAACTCTGCGTCAATAAAAAGCATCTTAAATTCAAAACGCACAAAAAATGCCAAAAATAATGACACTAAAATAGCGATACTATCATATGTAACTAAAAAGAGTTGTCTTACTTTTTTCTTCATACAGACCTCAAAAATCTTACTGACTACATTTTACGTTAAGTTAGTGAGATAGTCAAATGGGGATTACAATTCTATTAAAACCTACTTAACCAATCTCTAGTATGATTATTATTAATGATGTCTAAAAGCATTTTTTTCATAATTAATGCAAATCTTACAAAAACAGAAAAATAATGTCCAATTACCCTATAAAACTACCAACGCTCTTACTTAATTCCATGATTTTTTTAGAAACCTCATCTGATGAGCCACCATATATTGAATAATAGATTTTCAATTTCGGCTCGGTTCCAGACGGTCTAACAGCAAACCATGATTTATCTTTTAGATGGATTTTAATGACATTAGACGATGGTAATTGAATTATTTCACTTTTTGCACTTTCCATCAAATATCTTTTCTGTATCTTATAGTCTTCAATAATACTTACATCTGGAAAAACCTTAGTTAGTTCTTCAAAGTTCCTAAATCTATCTACTATTTCCTTAATATTTTTCTGCCCATCTATACCATCAAAGACGAAACTCTCTAGTGAATCAGAATAATAACCATACTCTCTATATATCCTGTCAATTAAATCAAGAAGAGATAGTCCTTTCGACTTATAATAAGCCGTCATCTCTACAATTAAAACACTTGATATAACAGCATCTTTGTCCCTTACAAAAGTTCCTGACAAATATCCATAACTTTCTTCATATCCAAACAAAAAATCATATTTACCATTTTCTTCAAATTCCTTGATTTTTTCACCGATGAATTTAAAACCCGTTAAAGTATCAAAGACTGTAGCACCATATGATTTTGCAATATTTGCGCCCAATTCTGATGTGACAATTGTCTTAATCACAACATCTCTTGAATTGATATCTTTTTTATTTGAAATCAAATAATAAGTAAGTAAAGCTCCTATCTGATTACCAGTTAATAACTTATAATTGCCTTTTAAGTCGCGAATAGCGACACCCACTCTATCTGCATCAGGATCAGTACCAAGGACAATATCTGCTGTTATCCTTTCAGCAAGTTTAATACCTTGAAATAGCGCATCTCTTTCTTCTGGATTGGGTGATTTGACGGTTGAAAAGTTTCCGTCAGGCTCCTTTTGAGTTTCTACGACGTTCACATCATCATAGCCCAACAAAGATAACGCTCTCGTTATTGGCATTAACCCTGTTCCGTGTAGTGGCGTATAAACTATTTTAAGCCCTTTTCCTTCTTGCGATATAGTAGGATTAGTAGATAGCTTTATTACTCTACTTAAATACTCTTTATCAATCTCATCTCCAATATAAATAAGTTTTTCACTTTTTATTGCTTCCTCTTTAGTACATATTTTCACATCATAAAAAACATCCAATTGATTAATCTCAGCAATAATAGCATTAGCCATATTTAAAGTTATCTGACCACCATCTGCTCCATATACTTTATAACCATTATATTCTGGAGGATTATGACTTGCAGTTATTACTATACCAGCGTCACAACTCAAATAGCGAACCGCAAACGACAATTCTGGAGTCGGTCTCAATGAATCAAATAAATACGCCCTTATATTATTTGCCGCTAGCACCAACGCAGCTTCTTCTGCAAACACATCAGAATAGTTCCTTGAATCATAAGCAATCGCAACACTTTTAGAGTTTACAGAATTAGATGAATTGATATAATTTGCCAGCCCCTGTGTTGCTTTTCTAACTGTATAAATATTTATCCTGTTCGTTCCAATCCCCATAATACCGCGTAATCCACCTGTCCCAAATTCAAGATTTCTATAAAACCTCTCTTTAATCTCAGAACGATTATCTTGAATAGACAATAATTCGCTTCTGTATTCATCGTTCAATTTATCATTTTCAAGCCATTTTTGATAACTTCTTATATAGTCCATAAACAATAACCTTACTTTCTACCGTATTCGTCATCAAATCTAATAATATCATCTTCCTCAAGATATTGCCCCATTTGAACTTCTATTATTTCTAAAGGTATTTTTCCTGGATTTTCAAGCCGATGTTTTTGACCTTCTCTAAAAAATACGCTCTCTCCAGATCTGACAAACATTTCTTCATCATCAATTGTCACTTTTGCCATTCCTTTAACGACAATCCAATGTTCACTTCTATGATGATGTAATTGATAGCTCAAGCGTTTACCAGGATTTACAGTTATTCTCTTTATCTTAAAAGAATCCGCCTCTTCTTCTAAGACTTTATAATGTCCCCATGGTCTATAGTCCTGAACGTTGTATTCAACTCTGATATCATCTCTTTCTTTCAGAACATCAACTACATTTTTAACCTTTTGAGACTGGTCTTTTTTACAAACTAGAAGCGCATCTCTATTATCAACAATTATCAAATCTTCAATGCCAACTGCAGCAACGATTTTTCCATCATATGATTGGATAATATTATTTCTTGAATCGATAATTATATTTTGCACATCTGAAATGTTATCGTCTTTATCCTCTTGAAATACGTCATAAAAAGAATCAAAGCTACCTAAATCGTTCCAACCAATATCAACAGGAACAACCGCTGCCTTCTTGCTTTTCTCCATAATTCCGTAATCAATTGATATTTTATTATTAATTTTAGAGAACGCTTCTCTAATACTAGTACTTGATTTAAATGCGTCAAATATTTCTGGAGAATATGTTTTAACCTCATTTGAAAATAAAGCTGAATTGAACATGAAAATTCCAGCATTCCAATAATACCCCTTTAAAATATATTCTTCTGCTTTTTTTTGAGTAGGTTTTTCCTTAAATGAGTTTACCACAAATCCATTATATCTTTTTTTGCCTGGTGATATATAACCGTAACCCGTGTTAGGTCCATCTGGCTTTATTCCAAATGTTATAATCGAGTCACCCGTTAATTCTTTAGATTCTCTAATTACAGTAGCAAATTCTTCGCTTTTTGAAATTGTATGATCTGAAGGAAATACTACAATGGTATCGTGTCCTTTTTTGATTATTTCATTTACACCTGCATAAATAGCTGGTAATGTGTTTTTTGCTTCTGGCTCTACTAAAATATTTTTTTCATCACAATCGTACCCCAATTCTTCAACGGCACCCATAACCAAAAATTTATACTTTTCATTTGTTACAACATAAATGTCTTCAAGACTTGAAAGTAATAAGCTTCTCTCAAATGTCTCTTGAAAAAGAGATTTTTTCTTTCCTTGAAGTTTTATGAATTGTTTTGGATATCTTTCCCTGCTTAATGGCCATAGTCTTGTTCCACTGCCTCCGGCTAGAATAATAGTTTTCATAAGGACCTCCTATGCTTTAGATTAACAAAATAGCTACCATTAAATAAAAGCTGACTCAAATGCCTTTTCAAAAGCATCCTCTATTTTCTTCTCTGAATGGTCATTCTTAAACTTGTCGAAATCAAAACTACAATCAGCTATACATTTTTCGATAGTTAGAGCTTGAAAAAAATCATCTGCACTTTTTATTACTTTACAAATATTTTTATAACGCTTTGAATAATACCTCATAACCGGTATATCACTACCATATACTATTTGATTATTTGCTAAAGCTTCTATTAGAGTTCCGCTCATTCTGTATTTAAAACTATTAGGAAATGGAAGGTAATTTGATTCTGAGTTCTTTATATAATCATCATAAACATCTTTTGTTAGAAACCCTCTCACCACCTTTAAATAACCATCATCAAAGTCAAATTTTTTTGATTTTAATATTATTTTGATTTTCATTTTCTTTAATATTTTATCATTCTTCTCCCTTTTTATAATTTCAGATATTATTTTCTCATCATTACTATTGCTTAATCCCACACATTTATATATTTTTTCATCATTTAGAGAATCATTTAATTCCAAATTTAAAATATTCATATGATGCGGGATTACAAAAATATCCTCCGAACTAATTGTAAAAGTATTAACTAAATAATCCTTTATAAAATCAGAAAATACGATGTGCTTAACTTTATTCATATATGTTCTAAAAAAAAATGCTTTAACCTTGTTTGATAATTCATCTGTGTTATTATGATGAACTATAAAAATCTTAGCCTCTTTTTTTAAAAAAAAACGTCCAATCGCAAAAATAATAGTTTCAAATGAAGAAACAAGTATAACATTACAATCATTTTTTTTACTTTCGAAAGCCGAAATAATCATATTTTTTAATGCGTAGAGTCGATTCCTTATTTTCCCATCTCTTATTTCTATATTTTCCTTTTCTATATTAACCACATTTTTCGGAAGATTCTTATATCTCCCTTTTTGACTAACCACTAAGACCTCACTAAAATTTGAAAGTCTCCTTATTTGATTAATATCTAAGTTCAAGTGCCCTCTGGGACACAAAAAATCCAAATATAAAACCTTCATTTCATCTCCTTAACGAAGCAATTCAACTATTACTAATTAGCTACTATAAAGTAGTAAGCAATCTTAATTAAAACATTCTCTTGCAATTAAATAGAAACTCGTATTCACATACTATCATTACGATATCATTTTTCTATACACTCTGAAATAATTAAGGAATGCTGAATTACCTAAATATCAAAAAATCTCTTTGAAATTTCATAACTCCATCATATCCCTTCACCTCTGCCTTTTTACATACACCTTCCTCTTCTTCTCGTTTCTGCTAAGCCTATTCTTCTTTATCCTTAGTCGGTCTCCCTAATGGCTTGCCGCTCATATTTATGCCGAGTGATATTTAATATGTGAGGTTCTTGCGATACCTAAATATCGTACCTACTATGATTGTTTTTTGATTTTTTCTAGTATCAATGCACCTAATGTCACTGGTGCGCTATACACGTTATGCCGCTTTCAATTGTAAATATTATAAGTATACACTTTAATACTATCCGCATGGAATTATTGATACCAATTCCCTATCGATTTTCCAGATTGAGCTTAAAAAAACATGGCAGTGAAAACTCTTCAGGTAGTATTCACTGCTTAACTGACTTTTTCTGCCATTCCCCACACTTCCAAGTATAAGATTTTTTCTCAACGACTTGTACTATCTTGTATTTATTATACCATATAAAGCATGTGAAGTCAGTGTTTTCAACGAGCTTTACCTATTTTTTTATCATTTAACATGCCTGAATTATTAATAGCAAAAATCTCTCCTGTAACTATCAAAACTCTTGTTTATGTTCATGTTATCACTGCATCCCAATGTGCTATCCACCAGTACTTACGACAATAAATAACTACACCGACACAAACAATTATACACATTTTTTACTTCATAACCCAATCAACCCTAACCACATATATTTCAACTAACTGTTCAATTTCTTTTTTCTAGACTATAATTCCATGAATTTCTTATAAATTTTCATACTTCGCTTGGACTTGATAAATCAATAATAAAAATTTACATTGTGTTAAGTCTTCAAAAAATTGAAATTTTTAAACGCTTGATTTATTTTTTCATCTATGCTTACACTTTCAATTATCTTCATTCTTTCAAATGCTTCTTCCAACGATTTTTTATTATTAATTATATCTATTAACTCAACATAACCTCTTGCTTTAACAGAATCCATAAATCTTTTCACTTTTGGGCTATAGCTGATACCAATCGTATCAACGCCAGATAAAACAGATATAAAAATACCATGCAATCTAAAAATAATGTTTAGTTTTCCACTCTGTATAATTTTGATTTTTTCTTCTAATTTTCTATCCGTAATAAATATAATTCGAGACGTATCTTCAATTAACTCTTGTAATCGATTATATAGCCGTTGGTTAATTTCAAAATCTAACTCATCATCCAAATTCAAAATAATTACTTTTTCAAATTTGTACTTTGATTGATAAGACGCTATAAACACAGATAAGTTCGATAAGACCATATCAACTCTACCTTTATCCAGATAATTTGTTAAATCTCTTAATGAGATGATTAGTTTGTTATCTCTTTGTTCTGTTTTCTTATACTGATAAAGGTAAGCTAAATCTTCACTTTTCTCTAGGAGAGATGGTTTAAAGAAAGTCCTTAATATTTCTAGAGAATCACTGTCTCTAACATACACCTTATCTACAAGTTTACCAATCAACCTCATTTTAATTACATTACTTTTCTTTTTTATTATATTTGCACCTATTCCAATAAAAACTACTTTCAAGCCAAACGCCTTAGCTAAAAACAATAAAGACGGGTTCACTACACCGTCTTGGTCAGAAAAACAGGTGCCGCCTCCCCAAACTAAATAATCTTTCTTCATAAACACTTTCATCAACAGTAAAAAATTTTTTATTTTTGCATTTTTAAAAGTCTGATGTAAAAAAACATTTTCACCTCCAATATACGTTTTATCCACATCACTCGTTAAAATATGCAATTCGTTGTTTTCACCAAGCTCCTCTGTAATACTATATAACATCAAATCATCACCAAAATTTTGATGACCATAGTACCCAAATAAAACGATTTTCTTCACTTTTTATTATCTCCCATTGTCACTAGTTAACTATAGTTTTCCATCTTTTTTCAACTTATAATAATAACCGCTTAATTCAACTATTTTTTTATATGAATTTTCGTTTCTATAACCAACAATTTCACCTGGGTTCCCCACAACAATTGCCAAAGGGGGGATTTCTCCTCGAACAACTGTTCCCATGCCAATAATTGCTCCTTCTCCTATTTTGCTACCAGGTGTAATATTAACATTATAGCCACACCAAACATTATCTCCAATTTCAATTGGCTTTTCAATCAACTGGGTATCATAAGGAACCATAATATTCGATTTGTAGTTATGATTTTCTGACCAAATATATACTCTTGGTCCAAATATCACATTGCTACCAATTTTAATGCCACCCGCTCCCATAAATTCACAATCCGGTCCAACATATACATATTCTCCAAAATTTATTTTATCTCTATTATATATTTTAGTTCTTTTCATGATATCAACGTTTTTTGAAGCGCTTAAATGCTTTTTGTATTTTAGGAATGACACTTTTGAAATTAAATATTTAATAAAACGCATATATCCACCTCCAAATAATTATGATTAAAGCTTGAGATAACAGCAAATATTTGATCGACACTTCTTTTATTGATTTTTCTTTGTTTATAACACATGCAATTATTATAGTTACAAGAACTAAAATTAAATATGAAATATAAGTGGTAATGGCTGCTGCAGCATATCCATACTTAGGTATAAAAACTATATTCAAAACAAGGTTAATCAATGCCGCTCCCAGTGTAATATATGATATTATTTTTGATTTTCCTGTATAATAAATAAAATTTGAATTAATAGCATAATAGAAAATTAAACTATAAGATGCGATGATTATAACTATGACGTCTAACGAACTTGAATATCCTTCAAGATCCATAATATTTAATCCTCCTGGTAGGATTAATAAAAAAAATACAAGTGCTAATAAAAATGCAATATTATATCTTTTCAAGTTTAAATAGATACTATCTTTATCTGAAACCTTAAGATAATAATAGATTTGAGGTTGTAAAGATTTATTTAATCCTAAAGCCAACATATTAACTACTAGTGCAATGTTATAACTAAAACTATATAAGCCAAGTTCATATTGAGGCCTATACATATCTAATACAATTCTATCAAAATAAACAAGTAATGTAGAAGACAATGCAAAAGGAATAAGAGGTATTGAATACCCTAAATACTTCTTTAAAGCATCTAATCTTTTTTTTTCGCTTTTCACTATAGATCTTTTAATGAAAAAAATTGTTGTGACCGACATCGCAATTATTAGTCCTTCGGAACGCAAAATAAATTTGTTACCAGAAAAATTCTTTATCATTACAATTGAAAAAGCTATTGTTGTCAAATTCATAGTCGCTTTTATAATACTGTATCCATTTACATTCTCAAAAGCTCTCTCTTTTTCAAGAATACAATTAAACAAAGCCTGAAAAAAAGCCACAAAAACTACAATCATTAAAAAACTTATATTTATATCTACAACAACGCTTATCATCATAATCACTAACAGAAAAAACAATGTGCCAAAGATAAGAGTCACATATTGTACTTTAGTGTCAATAAATCCATCCCTTTTTTTAAACAAAACGGTCCCAGCAGAAATATTTAAATTCAAAAATACCGATATAATTGCAGCATAAGAAAGCATCAAATAATACTGACCATATTCATCGGGTGACATCAAAGAAGCAAAAATCGGTATTGTAATATACGCAATAAATTTAAGAGCAATATCTATAATAGCATAACCATATATTCCAAACTTTTTAACTAATTGGGTTACCATTTTATACATTTTCAACTCCAGTTATTCTGTACAATACATAAGAATCTTTCCCAGTCTCAAATAATAATCACTCGTAGTCAAAATCAAACTATCTTCACTTGAAATATCTAATAGCCCATCTTCTAACTGATGATTATACTTCCCTTCAATTAAATCTTTACCAATATTTATTTCATTAATCAAAGAACAGAAGAAAACAGAAGGAATCCCCAGTGTAGCATATTTGTCACGGACAATAAAACTATCTGAAGTATCTAACTCGTATTTTTCATTTATAACTTTTGTGCTAATATGATTCCACATTTTTTTAACCTTATCTAGTACGTCAATTCTATTCGTTTCATAGTAGATATCATTTAATAGTAACATTTGGACTTGAGAATAGCCGATATCGAAATGATTATGCTCAGTATAATAACCTCTATTATTTTCTAAGTCAACCCACTGATTCTCATTTACCCAATCAATTTCCAATTCCATTTCTTTAAGGTATTTTTCCTCTTTTAAAATATTATATGCCTTATACAATGCACTAATTTTAGCAATATTTTGATTGGCACTTGCCGAATGCTTGCCAAAGTCATACTCATTATTCTTTTTAACAGACGCAATTCTTTCTCCACATAGCCAATCAGCGTTCTTTTTAAGTACCTCTACTAAAAAAACAAGCTGATCATCTGTAAAATCATTTCCCATAATTTGTATTGTATCCGCTAATGATCTAGTATACATTGAAGTTCTCATATATGAGGGGTATTTAGAAAAATCCCAATATCCCCCATTTCTAGAATCCCAAAGTCTTTCGGCTTCCTCTACTAATGCTAAAATTAATGTTTTGACATCATTCGGCTTATCATTTAAAGCATAATAGTGTGCCAAAAAAGAAATTGACTCAAAATATATTATCTGTTTAATTTCACCTAGATTCATCTTTGAATATTCATCATCCAATCTTAAAAAAACCTTATCATTAAAGTCCTTAATTTGTGACCTAACTAAATCAACATCCACTAATTCTTCTGTATTCACATCACTATCATCTAAAGGGTTGTAACTCATAAATCTATTCCAACCATAACATACAATACAAAAAGCTACCAATAATGATAGCATAATTAAACCATAATTTTTTTTTCTTTCAGGACTCATCATATCACACCTCAAACTCTTCAGTTAATAAAATCCAATATCTCATGTATCGAAGAATTATATCTAAATTGCATTTCTTCATAACTCTCATAATTTCTAATATTATCTTTATTTTTTTCGATTTTTTCTAATAGTTCTTTTATTTTTTCTTTAGAATAAGCATCCACTGAATATCCCGTATTTTTTTCTTGAACATATTCGCTAATTTTAGTCCCTTTAGATACAATTATGGGCTTTTTAAAAATCTGAGTTTCATAAAACTTATTCGACACTGCATACTTAACATTATGTAATTTATTTGGATATGCCGCCCAAACATAATCGACTTGTTGATAAATATTTGCTATGTCTCTATAATCATATCTCCCGTGAAAATAAATCCCTTCCTTATCCTTCGAGTATAAAACCAACGCCTCCTTTGAGGACCCATCACCATAAAAATGCAATTCAAACTTATCATTTTTCTCTACCACATCTATTAAGTTTTTAAGGATATCTTCATATCTAAGAGTCCCAATAAATCCAATTTTCAATAATTCTTTACTATCTTTAGTTAGTTTTATATAACTTCCCATATCGTCAATAAGTGGAATATTCTCCACAACTACACTCCTTTTTTCATCGTATAAAAAACGAGTATACTGTGAAGATAGAATTATAAAGTTCACTTTCCTCAAAGAAAATTTTTCAACCATCTTTGCTAAAAAAGTCCCGATCTTACTTTTAAATGATGGCATATCAAACACTTCATAAATGATATGAATACTCTTCGTTGACATAAAATTACACAACATCAACATATCCCAATCTATAAAATGTATAAAGTCAAATTTTTCTTTTTCAATAAAGCGTTTAACAAATTTGAAAAACTTAGGAATCTCCAAAAGTTTTTTTATTTTTTTCCCATATCCAATAGAACTATTGACTGTAACTACTCGATTATCTTGCACAACCTGATTGTTATTTCTATTCCAAGCAATAACTTTAAATTCAAGTTTTTTATTTTTACTATGCATTACTTCCATATATCTAATTACTCTCGGGGAAATTGGGTAATGATTAACAATAATTGCAATTTTTTTCATGTTAATAAGCTCCTGTTAATGAACAACTTCTACAGTATCACAGCATTCTTCTTTTTGAAAGATAAAAAATGCGTATACAAACGAAACGATCAACAACATTTTTAGGCCCCAAAATGATTGCAACACATAAGATACAATTAGTAAGCCAAATTGTGTATTTCGAGTATTTTTGTAGAACGTGATATAATGAATCGTTATAATAATTAATCCCACTATTCCATACTTTAAAATTATATTTGAAATAAAAAAATGTAAATTGCTATATTGTTTTTTCTCAATCTCTTCGATAGAATAATCTGTTTCTTTAAGTCCTTTTATTTCACCATCATCAGTAATCACTCCACCATATCCACTTCCAATAACCAATAACGGCAAAGGTTTATTAAATAGTAACTGTACTTCCTTTACTCTCACTCTTAAAGAATGCGGCAGTTCATTAAAATTATCTATGCTCTTTAATGCAATCAATTGCTTAACTTTTAAATTTAACATAGGATTATCTGAATTCAATTCATCTAGCTGAATATAAGCTAATATAAGCGAAAATACAATTATGAGTATTGTAATTTTTAATGCAATACTTAATACGCCTCTCATTTTCATAGCTAGCTTATATCCCAGTATAAGACCATAAATAATGATAATAATAAAGTTTCCCGTCGTTGGTGCTAACATAACAATAAGCAAATACATACAGGAAATAATAACTTTTGTAAGTCTACCTATTTTTTGAGATTTAGTTAATAAAAGTACGCCCAAATTCAAAACTAAAATTGAATCATATATTATGTATATGCTTCCAAAATAATAATTGAACCTACCCATTAGTAACAATATCAAAATAATAAAAGGATAAGCTATTACATATCCCATGTACAAGTCCAACGCACGCTTTATGTTTCGTCGGGGAATTGCTACTGCAATAGTATATGGCAAAAGAAATATTGCAAAAAATCTAATAAAATCAGGAATAACATGTAATATATTATTTTTTAGAATCAATGTAATCCCACAATAAATTAATCCTAAAAAAATAAAGACATAAAACTGCATTTTTTGTCTTTTCTTTATATTGACCATTAATGCATAGCAAAAATATAACATAAATAAATATTTCAATGCGCCCAAATATGGTGAATTGAAATCATAAACATCATAAAGATACCTACTTCGTTCTGCACTAATAACAAAAACTAAGAAAATGCTTTCTGACCATCCTGTTTTTAAAATAAACTTTATAAAAAACAGTATAATAATTGCAATTAAACAACAAACTACGACACTCGTGTCATATTGAATATAATCCATCAATATTGCCGTAGCTATAATAACAATAATATCTTTAACCCTAATAATATTTCTCCTTTATATTTCATAAATTGTCTTTTCAAACCGCTTAAGCCTCAAAAACAGACCCCTCTAATTAAAGCACACGATTTCTATTTACATTTTCTCTTTGCCTACCAACTTTTTAGTTTTCTTAAACTCTATTACTAATTGCATGCTAGAAATATACTAATTATTACCAAAAAGATCTCTTGTGTAAACCTTTTCTAAAACGTCTTCTAATTCATCTGATAATCTATTAGCAACAATAACATCCGATATTTGTTTAAATTCAGTGATGCTTTTGATTACTTTTGAATGAAAAAATTCTTCTTCCCTAAGAGCCGGCTCATAAACGACAACTTCTATCCCTTTTGCTTTAATTCGCTTCATGACGCCCTGTATCGCCGATTGTCTAAAGTTGTCAGACCCCGTTTTCATGGTTAATCGATAAATACCTACAACACGCGGTTCACGCTTTAAAATCATGTTTGCAATATGATCTTTTCTTGTACGATTAGCATCGACAATTGCCGACATAATATTTTGCGGTACATCAAAATAATTTGCTAAAAGCTGTTTTGTGTCTTTTGGTAAGCAATAGCCACCATACCCAAAAGACGGATTATTATAATGATCTCCAATTCTAGGGTCCAAACCCACCCCTTCAATAATTTGTTGCGTATTTAACCCCCTGACTTCAGCATAAGAATCAAGTTCGTTAAAATAAGCTACGCGCATTGCCAAATATGTATTAGCAAACAACTTAATCGCTTCTGCCTCTGTCGAATCCGTGTGCAAAATAGGAATATCTTTTTTTATAGCCCCTTCTACCAAAAGCTCAGCAAATACTTTCGCCCTTTCAGATTGCTCACCAACAATTATTCTAGACGGGTATAAATTATCGTAGAGCGCTCTGCCCTCTCTTAAAAATTCAGGTGAAAAAATTATGTTATCAGTATCAAATTTTTCTTTAACCGACTCTGTATAACCAACCGGAACCGTTGACTTAATGATTATTATCGCCTCGGGATTAATCGCCCGAACATTTGCAATGACCGCTTCTACCGTTCTAGTATTAAAATAGTTTTGTTCAGGATCATAATTAGTTGGTGTGGCAATAATAACATAATCCGCTTCACTAAAAGCTTCATAATTATCAGTTGTCGCTTTAAGATTCAATGTCTTATTTGCTAAATAATCTTCTAATTCAGCATCAATTATAGGTGATTTCTTGGCATTAACCAAATCAACTTTTTCTTTGATTATATCTAACGCAACAACTTCATTATTTTGCGCTAACAACACCGCGTTAGACAAGCCCACATACCCTATTCCAGCAATAGTTATCTTCAATATAACCCCCTCTGAAAAATAAATTATTTAATACGACGATTTTTTCTCAATTTCGAGATATGAGATAAGAACTCTTCTATGCAGTAACTCGGTGATGTCAATACAGCAAAAAACAAATTGCTTAATGAAACACTAATATTTCCACTTCTCTTTCCTGCAACCGCCATGACCGCGTGATGTCTAAACTTCACATACCTTTTTTGTTTTGAAGTCAATTTATAAAAATACCTTTGCTTAAATTTATATAGTTCTACTTCTTTATCTAATTTATTTTGCCCTACCGAAATTCTTTCACCGTTATGAATATACTGTATAACCTTAGCAATTGGTATATACCCTATTTTCAAATTATCTTCAATTGCCTTTAGCATTAACATAAATTCTTGCCCCATCTGAACATCGTCGAATCCACCAATTCTCAGGAGGCTCTCTTTTTTAAACATATAGGTAGCTGTTGGTGTCAGATGATGCATGATATGTTGTTTCAATAGTTCTTCATTTGATAAATTTTTTACATATTTATGTTCTCTATAGTCAATCAACTTATCATCAGAATTGTGGAACCTAACATCAGTGAACGACAAATCACACCTATTTATTAACATAAATTCTAATTGATTCCGAATCTTATCAGGAAGATAAATATCATCATCATCTAAAAATGTTACAAAATCTCCTGTCGCTCTATAAATACCTTCATTTCGAGCTAATGCGCCCCCTAAATTCTTAGGATTTCTAACATAAATGATTTTCTCGTTTGATTTATACTTCACCATTTTCTCTTCAGTTTCCATTCTGAAATTTGAATTTGGATCATTATCATCCACAACTATGATTTCAATATTATTATGACTTTGATGAAGAATGGAATAAATCGCTCTATCAAGAAACATACTTCTTTTATACGTTGGAACAACAATAGTTACTTTGTAGTTATTAATATCTATTCCCAAAACCATCCTCTATTCTTCTGTTTTCTCAATTGATTTTTCAAACGAGCAAGTCTCATATTCGAAACTGTTTGGTCCACCTGGCATATTTTTGTCATACACAAATGAACCAAAAACCTTGCTCAGTGTCTTTGATGCTTTTATCCCCAATGAAATAAAAGGACTAAACACAACTGATAGTATTACCTTTTTTCCGTTGGCTTTTGAAATCAATTGAACTAAATGGGTTGTATTAACATATTCATTATTTTGAGGAAAAAAAAGTCCTACAAGCTTATTATCTATCACCAATCTTACAAATTCAGATAAATTATCTATAAAAATCATACTACGCTTATTATCTACGATTGGAAAAAATACTGTTTTTAATACTAATCTTGCTAGTTTCGGATAATTACCTTTGCAACCTTTTCCATAAACCATAGGAGGTCTTAATATTGCTATAGCAAAACCACTATCACCTAATTGAGCAATTAATTCTTCTGCTTCTAACTTTGATTTTCCATATGCGGTTTTAGGATTAGGTAAAGTATTTTTATTTATATCCCCTCTGCTTAAACCATAGACACTCATTGAGCTTAGAAAGATAAACTGCTTTACCCCTTCTACTTTTGATTTTTTTGCAACCCCATAAGCCAAATCTCTATTCACTCTGAAGTAAAGTTCTTTATTCTTTTTTGTTTCTTTAACATGAGCAATACCTGCTACATGAAATACAACATCGTATTGACCAAAATCAATTTTTTTCCATAAATCATTTTTCATATCAACGGTATCAACTATATAATTATTAGGATCTCTCATAACCCAATTTTCAAAGGACATCCCAATATAGCTGTTTTTACCAGTTATTAATACTTTTTTCAAACCGCTACATCTCCATATACAAACGATACTATCAAAGCATTCTATATCTCATGTTATATTTTTAATGCAAAGAATAGTTATTCTTTTGTCATATTCTTCTGACCAGTTCCCCCCTCGACAACACCATCACGTCGCAAAACACTCGCTATTGTCCCAAAGAAACACCTTAAATCCATTAAAAAACCAATTTTTTCTACATATTCACCATCAAGTTTTGCCTTGACCTCTATCTCTAGTTCATCGCGCCCGTTAATTTGCGCCCAACCAGTGAGCCCTACCGGAACATCGTTAGCACCATATTTATCTCTTTCAGCTATTAAGTCATATTGGTTCCAAAGGGCTGGTCTCGGTCCTATAATGCTCATTTCACCTTTAAGAATATTGATAATCTGCGGGAGTTCATCTAGACTCGTTTTTCTTAAGAATTTACCAACCCTGGTAATCCACTGTTCGGGATTTTGCAATAAATGTGTTGGCGTATCTTTAGGTGTATCTATGCGCATCGTGCGAAATTTTAAAATATTAAAATAGCACTTACCAATACCAAATCTTTTTTGTTTAAACAATACTTGTCCTGGCGAATCAATTTTTATCACAATAATTAATACTACAAAAACTGGCAATAAAATAATAATGCCAATTACTGAAAGCAAAATATCTATTAATCTTTTAATCCTTAAATAAATCATCTTTGTTTCCTTTTAATCTTCATACAAAACAATCTTTAAAATATTTCAACTTTCAACAATTGACTTTTCGTTATCTAACGAAATTAACATAAATATAATTATTGCAATGCTTATAATGGAATCATTTGTCAGACAAACCATTAAAAAACCTAATAAACCTAGTTTAATATGCAAACTTTCCCCTGTTAAAACTAGTATCATATTTATAATAAAACAAATAAAACCTAATAATCCGAAATTAATCAATACTTGTAAATAAGTATTATGTACCTTATCAACAATAATTCTATGGTCCTGCATCACTTCCCACTTATTTAATAAATCAACTTGCGGATAAACCAACGCAAAACTATCGGCGCCATAGCCCCATAGTGGACTATATAGAATTTTAGGAATTGTTCTATTCCATATATAGCCTCTATTAGACAATACATCTTCATTATTAAATATCCTTGAAACCTTTAAATTATTCTCATTAATGATTGATCTTTTTAAAATAGAAAACTCTCCCAGCTGCGTGAAATAATCAAAGCGAACTATCGAATATTTATCTTTTTCATAAAAATAAACAACATCTATGAAGCTTTTATCGAAAAGGAATCTAACATAGCTTCTTTCTGAAATTCCAGGTAAAAAAACATAATATCCCTTTTCTCTCATCTCAGCTGGTAAAACTACCCCATGTTGATCTTTTACCTCTATCACATTACCTTTTGGCGATATCGTAAATGATTGATCTGTATCAGTGGTAATAATAACATCTTTACCATCAACTTCTACACTTTTAAAATGGTTGGGGGTGGGGTCTTCTGCAAATGCTGCCTTTATCTTTCCAATTTGTTTTTGAGTAATAGGTAATGACAAAACGATTAATATAACGACAACAAGCCCAACCGGCACGCCTATTTTAACTACTTTATTAGCTTCAATCTTTGTGGCTAACAACACTGCATATATAAGTATTATAATAACAACTGCCACCAGCCCCGATGTCGACTTTGACCCTATTAACGATACTAAAAGTGATACACCTATTATACCATAGACGACGCGCCAAATATTATTTTTAGCTTCTTTAAGCATATAAAAAACCAGTGGCAAGGTGACTGCGACAAAGCTACCGACGTAGTTGGGATTGTATAGTGTTGTATAAGTTGTGCCTTCTGCAAAGGTAAAATTCAGTTTGCTACCCATTTGGGCATAGAGTTTGCCGAGCATAAGCTTTTTGGCAAAATCAGTCTTAAAGAAGTCCATTTTAAAGAATTGAAATGCGCCGATGATGCCGACGACGCCGGCTGAGAGGACGATGCCCTTGATAAGCGTTGTATTGTGTTCTTTGCTATTGGCAAAGCTGTGCACGGCATAAGCTGCCATACAGTAGCTGAGCCAGCTCAGCGTGCCTTCGTAGCGATCTAAATAGCCAAACCAAGCGACGTTTTTGTATTCTGAGAAAATAAAAGATAGGATTACCGCCGCAGCAAAGGCGATAAGCGCCCAGACTTGCTTAGTTGGTTTAAAGCTAATTTTATATATGAATTTAAAGATAATAGCGCTGACGAAGAATATAATTGCACCCGTCCACAGCCACACGGCTTTATAGTAGGCAAAGAAGTCGAACATTTTTTCGGTTAAATACAAATCTTGCATTTGTACCGGTACGTCGACTTGCTTAATGTGTACAATTAAGGGCAACACAAATAGCCATACGGCGATGGCGCGAATGAAAAAGGTGCGAGTTTTTATCTCTGATAGCTCGCTATTATACTTTTTATTTTGTCTTTTTTTGTGTCTTTTGGACATGATTGTACCTTTACAGTAGAAAGCGGAAAGTGGAAAGTAGAAAGGAAAGTAAAAAACTTAAAAATCAAATTCGAGATTTCTCCGCCTAAGTCGAAATGACATCTACGTTAAGTGCTAATGATGTCATCCTAGCGACTTAATTAACCCCGCCAATAACTTACCCACTTCTTTTGCTATTTCTACAGTCTCCTCATATGTTCGTTTATCGATATAATTTAAATCTCTTGCTAACAGCAATTGGTACTTAGTTTTCTCTAGAGACCCACGTGCAATTAATAAAAACCGTTTAAAATCTTTAACCGATCCTCTTGCCTTACCTTCAACGACATTGCTCGGGATAGACACAACTGCTCTTCTTATCTGCGCCGTTAACCCAAATTGTTCTTCTTTGGGAAAGGCTTGAGTAATTGAGTATACTCTTAATGTCAACTGGTGCGCTTTTTCCCAAACGATTAAGTTACTCGCTTTATCATACATTATTTTGCCTTTATCATCAAGTTAATTTGTCGCAAACCAGTGGAAAGTAGAAAGGAAAGTCAAAAACTTTAAAACCTAAAAACTTTAAAACCACTAAAATTTTCAAATTCAAGTGCTTAAAACCCTGAGATCTCTCTATTCCGCGCTTCGCGCTACAGTCGAGATGACAAACAGAACGCGCCAAATGACAAATACTTTTACTGCTTTTTTATCAATTCCTCTAAATCATTTTTTAAATTTGGTAAATCGCTAGATACTATTTCCCAGATCAATATCATTTTAACGCCTTCATAATCGTGAACGATTCTATTGCGAAGTCCCCTTATTTTGTGCCAGGATATATGCTGATTTTTTTCGATAAAAGCATCGTCTAATTTATTTACCAATTCACCCATTTGACTCAAGTTAAAAACGCATGCTTCTATCAACATAGAATGACTAGAAAACGCTTCATAATCAACATTACACAAATAATGTTGAATGTTCAGTCAAGCTGTAATTTCGAGTGTAGCCGAAGTGCAAAATCGAGAAATCTCGGTTTTAAAATTCGAGATCTCTCCACTTCACTGGCGTTTCGGTCGAGATGACAAAGCGATACGCATTTCGACTGAACAGTTACGTGTAATGTAAAATCGCGTCTACATATTTAACTAATTTTTTGACGATTTTGCTGTTTTTCATAGATTGTTATCCCGCTGCTTATTACTTGCTTATATAAATCTGACTCCACTTCAATATGTGCGCTATCAAATAAATCCACATCTGTTTCTAAAGATGTCGTTAAATGCTCTAGTAACCCAACAAAATTGAGCCCTTTTAATTGGCCGCCGCTATCAATCATGATATCGATATCACTGCCATCAGTTTGCATATCTTTGGCATACGACCCAAATAAATAGGCCTTTTTTACGCCGTAGCTTTCGAGTATTGGTTCTATTTTACTTTTTATTTGTTCTATTGTGTAAATCATATATACACCTCGTTAAAGTCAAATTCAAACGCGAGATTTCTTATCATCAAACGTTACATTACTTCTAACGACTAGTCTTTCGTTATTTCATTCATCCCGATTAAATAAATCGAGGAAATGAATAAAAAACTTGCGACGCCACGCAATAAAAAGCAATTGCGTGTTGTTGGTCTATTGGTCGGGAAAAGCATTGAAGAACAGTAGAAAGTTGAAAGTTGAAAGGAAAACCTTAAATTCAAATGCAAGATCTTTCGACTACGCTCAAGATGACAAGTAGAGGCGGTCGAGATGACAATCGGTCAAAGTCAAAATCGAGATTTCTCGATAAACTCGAAATGACAAGGGGCAATGTCTTTTCGGATAATTCCAGTAACATTAGAATGATAATGACGATACCTAATTGCCTGAAAATACAAGCAATCTAAACTCTGTTTACCGTCAATTTACTTGTCTAGCAGTTTTTTTAGTTCTTCTTTGCTCGGCAAAACCGTTTGATATTTACTGGCAAATATTTGTTTATTATCTTTAGGTAAAGTCATTTCTACCAGAGATTTTTTCTTATCTTTACACAACAATATACCTATCGTGTCGTTTTCATCATCTAATTTAACTTTTCTATCGTAATAGTTGACATACATTTGCATTTGACCTATATCTTGATGTTTCAGTTTACCAATTTTTAGGTCCAACAAAACAAAGCACTTTAACAACCTATTGTAAAAAACTAGGTCTATGTAAAAATGTTCTTCTTCATAGCTTATTCTCACTTGTCTACCCATAAATGCAAACCCTTTACCTAATTCTAATAAAAAATTTTGCAAATTATCAATTATCTCTGTTTCGAGTTCAACTTCTGAATAAGTTGTCATTTCCGGTAATCCCAGAAACTCAAGCACATAAGGCTCTTTGATTAAATCTTCTGGTCTTTCGATTATTTGACCTTTCGTCGATAATTCTTTAACTTTTTCTTTATCTCTACTGAGGGCAAGCCTTTCATATAAAGAACTATCAAACTACCGATTTAATTCTGATAAGCTCCAATTGTTCTGTATTGATTCTATTTCATAAAAATTTCTCTCTGCAATGTCTTCTATTCTCATTAATTTTAGATAATGTGACCAGCTGAGATAAAACTTGCGTCCTGTAGAAGTGCTAGGGCGATCTTTGAATTGGGCAAACACTGTTTGTCCAATTGTGCCTTCAGAATACACGATGTAAAATCTTCTTATCGCTTTTAGATTGCTTTCTGAAAAACCTTTGCCAAATCGGGCTGTTAAATGGTTCGATAATTCTCTAATTAGATACTTGCCATACTTGGCTCTATCACGTCCTTTTTGTTCTTCTTCAACGATCATCTTTCCAATTTCAAAATAAGTGTAGACCATTGTTAAATTAATCGCCGTTTTAACTCTGTTTTTAGACTTTGCCAGTAAATCGCTGACGGACTTTAAGAAGTTGTCATTAACGCTCATCATTTCACTGTTCATTATGTTAACTCCAAATCTTTTCTTTCATAAGCAATACCAATATCCGCTGTCAGTTGATTTGTTGATCCGTTGGGAAAAAACCTAAACCCAATATTACTTATCATCAAACGTTACATTACTTCTAACGACTAGTCTTTCGTTAATATTCATCCAAATTAAATAAATCGAGAAAATAAATAAAAAACTTGCGACGCCACGCAATAAAAAGCAATTGCGTGTTGTTAGTCCGTTGGATAAAAATAGTAGAAAGCGATAAGTTGAACTGAAAACCTTAACTACGCTCAAGATGACAAGTGGAGGCGGTCGAGATGACAATCGGTCAAAGTCAAATGCGAGTTTTCTCGATGTAAGCCGTAATTAGAACTGCTTTTTTCAATCAATCTCATCATGATTTTCTATCCCTAATAACAATCTATCAAAATCACTCTGGTACAGTTTATCCTGAATCACTCTATATTTTTCATACTCGCTCTCTGCAAAAATTTTCGCTATTGCCGCGGAAACTTCACCTTTATCTTTAAGTACTTCTTCTTCGTTAAACTCAAGAAAAACATCTAATTTTTTTGCCCAGTCTTCCATCGTCATCGGTATTTTCTTTTTTGCTTGTCTTTCTGCATAATCAAGATACATAGTCACAAATTGATTTAAATCTTCTAATTCTTCTTTGCTCAAGTAATTCTTTGCTACACTCACATCTGATTTAATAATCTTCCCTTTAGGGGAATTCTTCCAATTGGTTAAACCCATATTATCTTTTTTGTGGTCGGCTCTATTTACTATTAGTTCAGCTGCTGTATGCCTATGAATTGCATAGTGTAATTTGTTTTGAACTGACGAAAAAAACGCTTTTGTAGTTACTGCGTTAACTGAATAATCAACAGCCGTAGCATATATATCAGTTATTTTCTGATAAAACTTCCGTTCACTCGACCTAATTTCCCTAATTTCTTCAAGTAAACGATCAAAATATTCTTCATCGAAAATTTGTCCATTCGCGAGACGCTTTTTGTCGAGTACATAACCTTGCACTGTAAAAGTCTTTAAAATATTTGTTGCCCACTGTCTAAACTGAGTTGCTCTAATGGAATTGACACGGTAACCGACCGAAATAATCGCATCAAGGCTATAAAATTTCATTTTATAGGTTTTTCCATCAGAAGCAGTTGCCGAGGATTTCTCGGTAACTGTTTTTTCGTCGAGTTCATTTGAAGCGAATATGTTTTTAAGGTGTAGCCCTATATTATCACTGGAACAATCGAAAAGTTCTGCCATACACTTTTGAGTAAGCCATACATTTTCATCGTGCACCCTTACTTCTACACCATTTTCGCCTGCTTGTTTTGTAAAAACCAAGAAATCATTAGTGCTGTTTCTAATTTGAATTTTTTGTTTATTTCTTTTCATGGGTACCCCAGTGTTAATAAAATCTACTAGTCGTTGGTCTGTTGGGCAAAAGCAGTAGAAAGCGTAAAGCCGAAAGCAGGAAGAAAAAACGTTGAATCAGCGGAAAGTGGAAAGCTAAAAGGAAAAGCAAAACCTTAAAGCTAAAACATTAGAACCACTTAAAACCTTAAATTCAAATGCTTAAAACCCTGAGATCTCTCCATTCCGCGCTTCGCGCTACAGTCGAGATGACTGACTAAAACCGAGATCTTTCGACTACCGCTAATTATGTTTACTTCGTAAACGCCGCTCCTAAGGTCGCGTCCGGATAATTCCGGTAACATCGACATTACAATCCATCAGCTATATAAATAGCTCAGGTTCATTTTCAATGAGGTCATCTACCAAATACCCAACGCTTAAATAGTGTATGTCATACGCGCCATTTTCTATTTGTTCTGACAAGCGGCTCTTGTAGTATATATCCATAGCATCTCTTAACTCTATACCCTTGTTTAAAGCAAGCGTTTTTATTATATCTGTTTCTATATTTTGTTTGTAAATGTCTTCTATCTCACTTTTATCTAACATTTGACACCTCATAGGCTTCAATAAATTTAAGATGTAAATCAATTAATTTTTGATTCAACAAACATATCTGGTCATTTAATCTATAGTATCTCAATTCTTGCAATGCGCGTCTCTTATCCCATATCCCTCTTAAATAAAAATCAATTGTTTTAAAAACATCATCGTCTGCAACATTGCCAACAACTGCATCATCCCCCATATAATCGCGGTTGCCATTTCTACAGTTTGTTACGAAATCAAGCCATTTTTCGTCATCAGAATTAAATTTAAGTATGCGATAACTTGCTTCATCAAGCGTTATTTCATATTTATTAAGTACCGCGTCGCCTTGCAAACGCATAGCTTTTCTCAACGCCCATTTTTCAGCTTGACTTTGATAGGTCGTGACATAAAAACCCGGACCAAAATCCAAGAATCTTTTGGCATGTTTTAAATCTGGGCATTTTACGACCATTGACGAACCGTGATAAACAATCATACTTCTATTCCTTTATCTCGAACAAAAGCGCTAATGTCTTCAACTAGATACTTATCGCCGAGAGAATGCAAACAACTATAATTTTTAATCAAATAATCGTCAAGTATACCCGTTGTCCGCAACAATTTATAAACTTTTGAAATGCTCAAATGCCATTCTTTTGACAATTTATGCATAATGTGAATGACATACGTCAACTCTTTTTCAGATATTGTTTGCATAAATACTCCTCGTTATGTCCGGTAACAGTTGGGCGAAAGTAGTAGAAAGCGAGATTTCTTATCATCAAACGTTACATTGTTTCTAGCGACTAGTCTTTCGTTAATATTCATCCAGATTAAATAAATCGAGGAAATGAATAAAAAACTTGCGACGCCACGCAATAAAAAGCAATTGCGTGTTGTTAGTCCGTTGGATAAAAATAGTAGAAAGCGATAAGTTGAACTGAAAACCTTAGACTTGTCGACTACCGCTAATTATGTTTACTTCGTAAACACCGCCCCCGTGGTCGCGTCCGGATATTTTCCCGGAACATCGGGATGACAGTTCCATCGACCTATTTTAGCGAATAATATTTTTGCTTTGGACTTGTCGGTTTATCCGGTATTGTTCGTTTTAACACACCTGCAGTCAGCAACGGTTCTAATATCCTTTTATTAAAATCTCGCACACTTTTTATTTTAACATATTCTTGTATTTGCCTTCTAGATTTTGGCTTTTTACAAAAATCAACAATGCTTTTTACACGTTCTGAATTTATAGTGTCCTCAACGCATTCCCCAGCTTGGGTGTTAGCTTGGGTGTTGACTTGGGTGTTGGCTTGGGTGTTAGCTTGGGTGTTGGCTTGGGTGTTTTGGTTGCCATTCATCCGATATATAACCACTTCAACAAAATCGCCTTTTTCTTCAATTGTCGGTGCTTTTAATCCCCGCGCTTGACAACTTGATATAATTCTACGTACGCCACTACCCCATTGTTCAATGTAATTAAGCTCTTTAAAAACGCGTGCCAAAACTTTATTTTTAATTTCTGACCTGCCTGTAATAACATCTTGCTGAGTGATCGCGTTTGGGTAACCACCAGGAGAAACAAAACTTATCCGATCATCGTATATCGCTACTTTTATATCTCTACCAGAATTGCTATAGTCGCGGTGGACAATTGCATTTACTAAACTTTCTCTAATAGCCTCTATAGGCAGCTCGTATTCGTCTTCTCTTTGCAACCCATTAATTTTAGCAGTCAAGCTAATATGATTTTTAATAAACTTTTCAGCGCTTTCTAATTGCCCAAACAAATCTCCAACATATTCTTTTTGATCCAAAAAAACATCCATAGTAACACCTTTAAAACGAGCACACTTAATGCGAATATGTTCTTGCTTGCCCAATAAGATGAGTAAACCATTACTCGGGTAAAGGTTTCCATCTTCCCTTTTAACAAGTCCTAAATTTTCCAGTTTGTTAGTATCTAAATGTTTATTAAAACGATTAAACCGCTCGCTAAGAGGCGCTATATTTAACGAAGAATAGCTAATATGCTTAGTGATAACCTGATCATAACTTAAATTAATTCTTTGTCGTTCAAGTTCTAATATATTATCGCTACTAGCTTTGCGATTAGTAGCACCTATTCGAATATAAACACCTTCTTTTTTACCTAATTTCTTTATATAATAAGGTAAAAGGCTCCCTCTATAGACCTCAATAACCAATACAGATAATTTATCAACTGTAGCTATGTAAATATCTGGCAATATATTAGGATAACACGCATCGTAAACAATAGATGTTATTTTATCTTGCAAGTCCATAATATCAACTTCTGGCGAAATCCCAATAACCTTACCGCTGTCATCAACACCTATTATTAATTTGCCGCCACCGGTGTTTGAAAAGGCAACTACCGTATTAGCGATTGCGCGATTTGATGGCAATTCGCGTTTAAATTCAACGTGCTTATTTTCGCCATTTTTTATAATAGATGTCAAATTCATCGTTAAACACTCCATTTTATTTGCGATGACATTAGTTGAAAGTTGCAAACAAGGCGTCGCCATTTATGTCCAACACGCACTACGATTCGAGATTTGTCGTCGTTGCTCGCAATGACAAACATCAAGCCATTATAAATCGACTTTTTTACGCTTTGCGCTTAGCGTTTCTATTTCGATTTTATATATCGCAACTGCCGGCATGCCGTCTTTTATTGCTATGTCGGCATACTGCATTTTGGTCGGCGTATATTTTTGACATATTGCCATTAACGCCTTTGTCATTTCGACTTCATCGCACACCAAAACCGCCTTGCCCGTGACGATGGCGGATTCAAATTCGGTCGTAAAGACGTTGCTTACCATATTCCCCACTCTAGATGGTTGCTGAATCATTGCTTCGATATCTGAGTCAGAATACTTTTGCGGCACTTTGACGCGACCGACAAATGCGACGCTGACATTAGGGTTGTCTTTGAGTATATCTACTTTTCTGCCAACTTTTGCGGCGTGAAAATACAAAGCGTTATCGACGCGAACAATCGACAGCGGTATGCCGTAGGGCGTTTTATCGCCATCTACCATCGACATCGTTCCGTAGACCGAGCGATCGATAACCGCCAAGCCAAATTCTCTATCCATTTCGCGATCTTTTCTGCGCATGTTATCTCCTCTTTTTTTGAGCGTAAAAATTAAAACCTTAAAAAATTTAAACGTAACTGTTCAGTCGAAATGCGTAACGCTTTGTCATCTCGATGTTACCGAAATTATCCGGACGCGAACTTGTGAGCGGTGTTTACGAAGTAAACATATACATAACGCCAGCGAAGTGGAGAGATCTCGAATTTAAAAACCGAGATTTCTCGATTTCGCACTTCGTGCTACACTCGAAATGACAACTTGACTAAACAGTCATCTTTAAACTACTAAAAGCCAGATGTTTCTAATTTAATCGAAATCTTGTTGTAATCATCCAAACGTCTTTAAAACTTCTTCATGACTCATCGCTTCATTATTTTTTATATCTAATAGCGAATCCTCATATGCCAATTTGTCATCATCGCTTTGCATAACCCAATCCGGATCAAGCATTGTTTCTATTGTGTAAATCATATATACACCTCGCTAAAGTCAAATTCAAATGCGAGATTTCTCAATAAACTCGAGATGACTAGTCCCTATACCTCTATGACTATTATAACATAATATAATACGGGTAAAAAGTCGAAATGATGATAATAAGGTCGTGCAAAGGGGTAGATAAACAACGGAATAGAAAAGGAGTAAATTTATGATTAAGCAAATCGATGCATTAATTGAACAATACTGGCGAGAAATCGTGGCAATTCGGCGCGATATTCACGCCCATCCGGAACTGAGCTATAAAGAAGTCAGAACTAGCCGCTTGATTGCCAAAAAGTTGCGCGAATTGGGTTTAAAGCCGCGCGAAAACGTCGGTGGATATGGCGTTACGGCGACGATCGACGGCTATGCCCCCGGCAAGGTCATTTTGCTGCGCGCCGACATCGACGCCCTGCCAATTATTGAACAGACTGAACTACCTTTTAAGTCGCAAAACAGCGGCGTAATGCACGCCTGCGGGCACGACGTCCACACTGCTACACTTTTAGGCGTCGCCAGTATTTTAGTACAGCTGAGAGATTTCTTTAAAGGTACTGTCAAGCTGTGCTTTCAACCGGCTGAAGAGGGCAACCCGACGGGCGGCGCACAATATATGATCGACGATGGCGTGCTGGAAAATCCGACTGTCGACGCCGCTATGGCGCTACACGTTTGGAACGATATAGCGGTCGGCAAAGTGTCGCTTAAGCCGGGCGTAATGATGGCGCAATCGAATCGCTTTTACATTAAAATACGCGGCAAGGCGGCACATGGTTCGGCGCCACAAGAAGGCATTGACTCCATTGCCTGCGCCGGTCAAATTATCAATAGTCTACAGACGATCGTCAGCCGCAACGTCGGCCCGCTCGACAGCGCCGTGGTCACCATCTCTAAAATCAACGGCGGCATTCGCTACAACGTATTGCCGGAAAAAGTCGACATGGAGGGCACTGTGCGCATTTTCGATGACAAACTAGACGACTTTGTGCCGCGCCGCATCGCAGAAATTTGCGCCGGCATCGGTCAGGCATTTCAATGCGACGTCGCGGTCGAATACGTCAAGGGCTATCAAACGACGGACAACGACCCGGCGCTGACGACGCTGATGACGACGGCGTTTAAGGAAACCCTCGGCGAAGAAAACGTAATCGTCGCCGACAAACCGGCTGCCGCCGGCGAAGACTTTTCGGCATTTACAAAGCGCGTACCCTCGGTTTACTTTTGGGCGGGCATGGACTCTGCCAAAAACCGCGGCGCTACAAATTTGCACAGCCCATACTTAAACGTCGACGAAGACGTTATGAAAACCGGTATTAAAGCCTTGATTGGCGGCGCGGTGGCGTTTTTGAATAAAGCGTAACCGCGAGTCTGTTGGTCGGGAAAAACAAAAACCTAAAAGTCAAAACCATTTTAAAAGCGAGATTTCTCGATAAACTCGAAATGACAAGAGGGGCACTGTGCTCGAAATGACAATAAGATAAAGCCCGGAATCGATTTTCCGGGCTCTTTACGTTTAATCCTCTGTTCCGGTTCGCTTAATGCGCTCGCCGTTGACTTCAAAGTATTCATCGGCGTCGTATTCAACCGGTGTAATGTCTACTTTATATAGCTTTAAGTTTAATAAATAACTTCGCTTCGCCGCATTGTAAGTGTGTATTCTACGCGCGACGTCAAGCTGACTCTCCAAAAGGCTTTGTGCCGACACAGCCAAATCTAAATCGGATATCACACCCAATTCTAACTTTTTTTGATCGCTCTCATACTGCCGCTTGGTAATACTGGCGATTTCTGCGGCGATTTGATAATTTTTATAGTCAATTTGCAACTGGTCATATGCCGCCTGAATGTCAATGCGAGTGTTCTTGACGGCGTTATCGTAAGCGTTTTGCGCCTTGAGTAAATCTAAAGCCGTTTCTTTGTATTGCTTTAGATTTTTGGGGAAATACTGCGCAACGATATCGTACAATCCCTGTTCAACGTTTAAATTGTCCTTTGCGACCATTACGTCAATATTACGTTCGACGTAAGTGTCGATGTTTAAAGCGATGTCCTCTACCTGTTCAGACGTCAGCTGCAACGTATAGGGAACCGCGATGACGGCGTCGAACTCAGTGCCCGCCACCTTTTTTATTTGTAATAATTTATCATCGACGTCATTTTGATAATCTAGCAAATTGAGCTTAGCTTGCGCCAAGGCGCTTTCTGCTTCAATTAAATCGAGCGGTACGACCAAGCCCAGTTCCAGTTTAAGCGCCATGGCGTCGACTTTCTTTTGCTGCAGCTCAATTGCCTTTTGTTGTACGTCTAGCACTGACTTTGCCAAGACGTAGTCCGATACGGCGTTTTCAATGTCGACGTATAGCTGGTCGCGCTGTTTTAATTGTAACAACTTTTCCTTTTTAAGCGCGTTGTCGACGCGCGCCGGTTTTAATACGCTCAGTCGATATTCCCTTAAAACCTCGTTGCGCTCCTCGCCTTCGTGCACGTAATAGGTACGCTTTTTGTAGGCGTCGCTCTGATCAATTTCCAACTTTTCTATTGTGACATCACTCACTCTGTCGTCAATGTCATTTTGCTGAGCAAATTCGATTAACGCCGCCAAGCTATCAAAGCGCCGTGCGCTAGGTGCCTGACCGGCATCTGCGGCATGCGCCGCCGAAAGCAGACAACTTACTATCAATGCTGTTGCGATTATTCTTTTCATTTGACCCCCTTTATTCGTAAGCCGGTCCAACCGACGTCGCCATCGCCAAAGCGATTCGCTTATTATTTAAACTAACAACCGTCAACTGGTAGCCGTTGTCGATTTCTTTATAGGCTTCACTTATTTCGTCGAGTTTATCTTCGGCAATCATACCTTGGTCGTATAACGCTTGTAGTTGTTGCCATCGTAATTTTACGTCTGTGCGCTTTTTAGCCAATGTTTCTAAATCGAGCATCGTCTGCTTAATGTCGATGTAGGCATCTTCGATTTCTTTCTTTACGGCGAAACCGTTCTGATCGAGTTCCAAGACAAACTGCCGTCTGTCGCGCAATAGCGCTTCGTAATCTTCTAATATATCATCGCGTCTCAAATACTTCGGCTCGTCGTAATAGGGCAATTCGAGATCGACCATTTTAATCTTTAGCTGCGGTCCGACCACGTCGAAGCGGTATTTAGTCGCTGCCATATAGTGCTCTAAATCGAGTAATGGCGTCGTGCGCGGCTGTTCGGGCAGCACCTCAACATCGCAATTAAGCATCGTCTTTAGCTTTTCGTACATCTTATCGCGCTCGACCTCGGCCTTTGCCAGCGCCTGTTCTTGCAGCAAAAAAATTTGCTGTGCCAAGAGGTAATCCAGCTCCGAAATCGTACCGCTTTGATAGCGGACTTCGTCTTGCGCAAAGCGACGTTTGTGGTGCTCAAATTTAAGTTGTTCCAATTCACAATTGAGTTTTGCCGAAAGCGCGCCCAAATAAAGTTTTCTAGCGCCTAAAAAATTTGCGTTCTCGGCAACGCGATAACCATAATTTTTTAATTGGTTGCCTATTTCGGTCTTTTCCAAAGTCGTGTTTTGTAAAATGTCAAATTTTAATTGGTAGTCATTACTTTGCTTAATATTATAGCGTTTCATAACGCCACGCGACTGTTTTAAATCATTTTGTATTGCCACCGCCTCTTGCACTGCCGCACTATCAATTTGCCGCATTAAGGCATTTTCAGCGTATACATCCATTTTTTCAACTGCTAAATAAAACGATAATGCCTCTGCCCCAACCATCTGTAAACTGAGTGATAAAACAATCAGCAATGTAAATGCTCTCTTCATCTTCTACCTCCTAACAGACAGTATACCAAAAAAAATAAAACATGTGATAAACTTTATCAGAATATCACATGTTTTTAATGTTAATCAGTATCTAATGCTTTCGGAATTAATCGAGCGACAGTTTTTCTGTGTAGTCGAATGCTTTTAGTTCATTGCCCTGTCTATCGTAGATATCGGATTCTTCGTAGTAAACATTGGTGTTTCTACTAAAATCTTCACCCGTTATCACGATGATTTTGCTGTTGGAGTCATCCAATACAGCGTCGTCTAAAGTGCCGTCCGATACCGAAAAGCCGTTGTGACCTCTCTTGGAAATATAGTTTCCATCTAATTTTTCGCTAAAGATGACCCTAATTTCCTCTTCGTCGACAAAGACTACCTTTTCGACTACCGGCGCGCACTCGTCGATAATGTCGCCACCGGCGCTGCCCATTTTTTGTCCAAAACGGTTATAGCTCGGCTCGTAGCCGTCGTCTTTTAAGTCGCTAGAAGAACGAACGACATAAGTCAAGCCTTCATCTTCCGGGTCGGTGTCGACGTCATCTGCCAACTTTACGACCACAACCGATTCGCCATCTTTATTCGTGTAAATATCGTTGCCTGCAACTGCCAATCTTTCGCCACCTTCGTAAACGACAAACTGTTCAAAGGTCGGCTTTTCGAGGATGTCGTTGATGACAAACTCTACTTTATCAGCTTTGACAAGTCTAACTTCTTTTACTGATATTTCATCTTCGTCGCCGTTTTTAACGTCTAATTTAACCGAATATTCAGTCATGCGATTGCCGCTAATATCAGACATGCGCCCGACTTCTAGCAAGCGATTGCCCTTAGTCAACTGCGACGCTTTGATATCGTATTCGCTTTCCGGAATGACGATGCGCACGCTCTTGCCGCCATCAAGCGTCGTGATATCGACGTCGTCCAAATCCTCAAGAAACTTTTTGCCGAGCTGATAATTGCCCTTATTGGTAATATCTCTCTCGTTCATCTCTTCGCCAAAATCGACGATAATTTGCTGATACTTATCACTAATTTCATAGGCGGTCGCCTTGAATTTTTCCGGATTCGGTCCAGTTTCATCTTCGGCGCTAAAGGAATAGCTATTCGTCTCTATGGTATTATCCGATTCGTCGGCAACGCCCTTTACAGTGATTCGATAGTCACCGTATAATTCTTCGTTAAAGTTAATCGTCAATTCTTCTTCATCGATAGACGAGGACATTGTATTCTTAACTTTTTTGCCGTTCTTTTCAAGTGTTAATTTAAAGTGCGAGGTCTTTTTGACCGGTTCGCTAAATGTAATCACAATTTTCTTTTGATTCTTAACATCTACACTGCTAACTTCTGGCTTTTTCTTGTCGATTTCGACCTCTACTTCGCAGACCATTTTGCCGTCGTTAAAGTTTTCCCAGAGGTCGCCAATCGTATCGTCTTCAATGTAGATATAAGCCGTCCCCGGCGGCAATTCGCTGTCTTTCGGGAATTTAATAATCAATTTGTCGCCATCTACTTCCACGCTCTTAGCTTTGTTGCCGCGATTTGTGTGGTAGATGTCTTTAACGCTGCCGTCAAACTTAATCTCCTCATCAAATATCAGCGTTACCGTATTGAGTGTGCCATTCTCAAAACCAATCATTTTCGGAGCATCATCATCTTCTTCAAAGACCAAGTCAAATTTTGCGTCTTCGCTCTTCGGCTTAAAATTAAAGTAATCGCGTACGTTATCGACCGTAATCTCAACCGGTGACTTCAGCTTTGAGTAAACTTCAACCAATGCAGATTTCCCACGATCGGCCTCTGTTACCTTTCTGACGTACATTTTCGATCCCTTGCTGTCCCGTACTGTATAGTTGTCAGTCTTTGTCAAACTGCTGTTCATCAATTCTGAGAAAGTTACTTTAATCGTGCGTTCGCCGACAACTTTAACACTCTCAATTCTGGGTGGCTCGTTATCAAAGAATTCGACATCTTCGATCTTTTCGCGCTTTGGCAATAAACCAGTGATGATTAAATCGACCTCTTCCTGTTGTTCAGCAGCTTTCGACAGCGTAATCGTAACTGTCTTTTTATCCTCAGACAAATCAAACTTAGAGTTTTCATCAATTTTGGCGCTACCATCACCGTCGAGGATATAATTATCTTCGTCGCCAGCTTTTTTCAAAGCGTCGTTAAACTCGACAACAATCTGCTTTAGACCGTTCGTCTCAACCGATTTTACATACTTACTAACCGGCTCCTTATTGTCATTTGGATTCGGCTGTGGTTGTGGCTGCGGTTGCGGTTGTGGATTGGGCTTAGCCGGTTCTTCCGACGGCTCTTTTAAACCGAGTTTGTAAACCAATTCCTTGTCGCCATCTTTAATTTTGGTGTTGAGCGTGTTGTCCATAATGACAAAAACGTCGCCGCGCGTGATAAAATCACTCGCCTTTGTCGCTACGACGTCGTCCAATAAGCCGAGCCTAGCAGATTCGAGCATCGACTTGTCATATGGCGTGTCGCCATAGCCGAGCACGCGCAGCATGTAGGTGACATACTGTTGCGTGGTAACTTTTTGCGCCAAGCCAAACTTGCCGCCGCCAATGCCGTTTGTCCAGCCCTTGATTTCGGCATAAGCCAAATAGGCTTTTGCCCAGTGCTGCTTCGGCACGTCGCTAAACGACGGTTCGAGCTTTGTGGCAAGCGCTTCTTTTTCCTTGCCCATCAATCTAATAACTGTTGCAATTGCCTCTTCGCGCGTCAACTTGTCCTTTTCGTGCAAGTTGCCTTGACCGTCTCCTTTAATGACGCCGAGTTCCTTTAGCTGCTCGCCAATCGCCTTTTGATCGACTGCCGCATAGGAAAGCGAAGACATCAACAACACTAAAACAAGTAATAATGATAGTGTCTTTTTCATTGAATCCTCCTTATTGAATACTACATTACTGGCTATATTATACCACATGTTGTGATAAATAAAACTATTGTACACAAGTTGTCATCAAATTGTTAATTAAAAGGCGATGTCGAAAGTGTCAACACCGCCTTTCTTGGGATAGCCATCGCCAATTAATCTGATAATTTGTGTACGAATAAACCGGAACGCAACTTTGGTTCAAACCAAGTCGACTTCGGCGGCATGACCTCGCCGGCGTCGGCGATTGCCAACAAGTCGTCCATCGTCGTCGGATACATGCTAAACGCGACGACGCAATCTTCTTGACAGCGCTTTTCCAGTTCTTCTAAACCGCGAATGCCGCCGATGAAGTCGATGCGGTTATCGGTGCGCGGATCTTCAATGCCGAGAATCGGATTTAATAGGTTTTCCTGTAATATCGAAACGTCGAGCCGACCGACCGGATCTGCCGGGTCGTAAATGCCATCCTTTGCCTTTAAACTATACCACTTGCCGTCTAAGTACATGCCGTAAGACTTGCCCTGCATCGGTTTATAAGGACCCGCCTTTGCCGCTTCGGCAACTTCAAACTTTTCGCCGACCAACTTCAGAAAATCTGCAACCGACAAGCCATTTAAGTCTTTGACGACGCGGTTGTAATCCATAATAAACAAATCTTCGTCCGGGAAGATGACTGACATAAAGTAGTTATACTCTTCTGAACCGTCGTAGCCCGGATTGTCAGCGCGACGCTTTAAGCCAACTTTAACAGATGATGCCGAACGGTGGTGACCATCGGCAATGTAAAGGTAGTCGATGCCGTCGAACAGCTGCTCTAATTGAGCGTTAATCGCGGCGTCGTCAATGCACCAAACGATATGTGTAATGTCGTCCTCGGAAATAAAATTGTATTCCGGCTTGTGGAATTTAATCCAATCGTTGACAATCGCGTTAATTCTGTCGTCTTTGCGATAGGTCAAGAAAATAGGTGCGGTGTTGGCATCGCAGTAATCAAAGTTGTTGATTCTGTCCTGCTCTTTGACCGGACGCGTAAATTCGTGTTTTTTAACGATGTCGTTCATGTAGTCGTCAATTGACGTACAGGCGACGATACCCGTCTGTACGCGCCCCCACATCAACTGACGATAAATATAGAACATCGGCACACCGTCTTGCGCCAAAATGCCGTCTTCTTGGAATTTATCTAAATTCTTGCGCGCCGTCTTATAAACTACCGGATCGTACATTTCCATGTCGTCCGGCACGTCGATTTCCGGTCTAACGACGTGTAAAAATGTATTCGGATTACCCGCCGCCATCTGCTTGGCTTCGGGGCGATTCATCACGTCGTACGGCAAGCTCGCAACTTGTTCTACTAAATCCTTGCGCGGTCTGAGCGCCTTAAACGGTCTTACTACTGCCATGTTTACCCCCTATTTAAAGAATGCGTTGATCACGTCAATTGTCTCGTCGCCAATGCGCTTTTGCGCCTCAGCCGTCGATGCGCCGATGTGCGGCGTCACCGATACGTCGTCGCGCTTATAGAGCGCTTCAT
>PDWJ01000987.1_pt1 | contig 47618 bp, 44 predicted proteins | sample 1430881 | NCBI WGS metagenome assembly PDWJ01 (sample SAMN01162460, study PRJNA174530) | Oral metagenome, whole genome shotgun sequencing project. | biome: Marine environment; feature: Marine mammal; material: Swab sample of the gingival sulcus; isolation source: swab sample of gingival sulcus...
ACATTGCCATGCGCCTTTCCAAAGGTGGAAGCCAATGTACACACTAAGAAAAAGCTGAATAAAATCCGTAAATAATTGATTTTAGGCCAATTATTTCTTGCTTTTCATAAAAATTCTACGAAAGATCCGTTTTAACCACGAATGAACACGAATACACACGAATGTTCTAATGGACAGATTTATTTTCATTTCAGTTTGGAATGCTAAAAAAATATGAATAGCTTTACTTGTAGGTTTTATATTTTCATATAGATAGTGCATTCAATTTAAAAATTGGTGTGCATTCGTGGTTTCTCTTTCAAAAAATACGGCATCTGTTTAACAAGGGTCGCAAATGAATGCCGATTTTTTTCTGATCGAGAATTTATAAGAAGGTTGCTTTCCAAAACAGAAGAAATTCTTCAGGCGTTACAATTTGCAATTCTTTTTTATGGGCTGAAATATAGTCTTTTTTGTTTCTCGTTATGAGAAAGGAAATTTGATGGTGTTTTGCCGTATAAAATTGAACGGCATCTTCAAAATCTGTAAAAGAGGAATGAAGAGCGAGCGTGATAATTTGCTCATCTACCGAAAGAATGTTGATAAATGAGACAAGCTGACGGAGATAAGTCAGTGCGACATCACGGGAATGCTGTTTTCTGATAATGTAAAACAGATTTGAAAAGTTCAGAGAAGAAGTGTAACCCGTCACCTGCTGCTGTTCGACGAGTGTTAAAACTCTGGCAGAATGTTGATAAAAGGGAACTCTCTTTGCAAAAACATCCAAAAACACATTGGCATCGAAAAAAACACGGATCATTTTGAATACTTCTCTGTTAGAAAGTCAGCATAAGACTCCTTACTTTCATCTGTGTTACGCAGATCAAGTATTCCAGACATTTGCTGGATGGTTGAAGAAATTTCAGATAATTCCGAATTTTCCTTTTGACTTTTGGTGAGAAAGAGAAAGTATTGCTCAACCAAAGCAGAGAGGCTTTTTTGCTTTTGCTGTGCATAGGCTTTTGCCTCTTCGATGACTTGCTTATCAAGCCTGAGTGTTAATTTCGTATTCATGTCTCCATCTCTTTCATTAAAAAACTACACGTATAAATATGCAGTAATATGTACGTATAGTCAAGGGCTTTTACCGAAAGAGAGGAGCCACGCGCATCTTTGCATCTGTGCTGTTAAATTTATTTGTAACCACGAATGAACACGAATACACACGAATGATCTAATGGGCAGATTTATTTTCATTTCAGTTTGGAATGCTAAAAAAATATGAACAGCTTTACTTGTAGGTCTTATATTTTCATATACATGGTGCATTAAATTAAAAAATTGGTGTTCATTCGTGTGCATTTGTGGTTTCTTCTTTGAAAAACCGGTTTACGAAGATCAGGCAGAGTCATCTTTTGATACCTGCCCTTAGAATCCTTTTTTTAACCACGAATGAACACGAATACACACGAATGATCTAATGGGCAGATTTATTTTTCAGTCCATTTTGGAATGCTAATAAAACATGAACAGGTTTACTTGTAGGTCTTATATTTTCAAGTACATGGTGCATTCAATTTGAAAATTGGTGTTCATTCGTGTTCATTCGTGGTTTCTCCTTTTAAAAAAGAAAATGTTCCAATGTAAATAAACCTGACTGTTGCGGCCTGTCCTCATTCAGAAAGTGTTCTTCCGCATTGAGATGAATCTCTCTTATAATAAGACCCACTCTGCTGCATATAACCCGAGAGGTGCAGTTTGTTGGTAACCGCGTTTTTCGGATTTTATGAGAGAAATACAGAAAGGGACCGTCATGAACACATTTTGGAACAACCCTCTGAACATTGTCCTGCTCGAACCGGAGATTCCAGGTAACACAGGTACCATTGGCCGGCTGTGTGTAGGGTGCAAAGCCTCGCTTACGCTCATTGAACCGCTGGGCTTTTCGCTGGATGACAAGTACCTGCGAAGAGCGGGTCTCGATTATTGGCCGAAGCTGAAGCTGAACGTGCTGCCCGACTGGGAACACTTTATCAGTCAGATTCCCGCTGCCAGCCGGCTCTTCTACTGTTCCACCAAAGCCAAACAGCTCTATACCGAGCCAAACTATCAACATGGCGATTTCCTGGTGTTTGGAAAAGAGACCAAAGGCCTGCCGGAACCGCTTATTTTCAACAATCCCGACAGGGCTGTCAAAATTCCCATGACACCCGATATTCGCAGCATGAACCTGGCTATTGCAGTGGGTATTGTCACCTATGAAGCCATCAGACAATTGGGTCTTGAATTATGAAAACGCGTTTGTTTATAAGCGGAAAGAGTAAAGGCGGGTTTGTTTCAGCCTCGGGCAGTGTGTTCACCCTTGTTCTCGCTCTGTTGATGGTGGCCGTTTCCTCGTGTGCCAACAGGGAAGGCTCTGTTCAGCAAGTCCACCAGGCTCAATATCACCAAATAGGCAAGATCACCAAACAGGCTCATCTCTATCAGGCTGGAACTCACACAGTGGAACTCAGTCAAAAGGGTTTGACAGTCTTTTATGTCGGCAATCCCGATCCCGATCAAGCAGTGGAAGTCCGGTTTAACGGTCAAACCAATCAGACGATAGCGCCCAATCAGTGGACTATTGTGAAAATGGAAACGGCAGATGGCGTGCTCTCTTTTCATACCTCCGCACCGGTTGCCATCAGCACAGCCTGTTTTCCCGGCCGCGCGCAAAGCAAACGCAAGAACATGCTCCTCATTTCCATTGATACCTTGCGGCAGGACTTCTTTAACGAGCAGAACATGCCGCTGTGTTACAACTTCTTCCGGGAAGGCAGCCTTTTTACCCACGCCTATTCTCCCGTTCCCTGGACTTTGCCCGCCCATACCTCGCTTTTGACATCTCTTTTCCCCTCCCATCACGGAGTCAGGAAACCGGAACACAAACTCTCACCTGAAATAGACACTCTTGCTAAAGAACTATCTCAATTGGGCTACTACAACCTGGCCATTACAGAGGGCAATTACCTGGATCCCATGTACGGTTTGGCATCGGGTTTTCACTCCTATCTTTCCGATCCTCCCCAACTGGATTCCGATGACCCGCAGCTGGCTTCCAAACTGAAAACAAATATCGCCAGACTGGAAGACACGCTCAAGGCCGATGTCTTCAATGGCAGCATCCCTCTTTTCGTGTTCTTTCACACCTACGAAGTTCATTGCCCTTTCCTGCCCAGGGGAAGTACAACCGATCCCGAACATCTGGGCAGTACCAAGTGGCTGCTGGAACATGAAATCAGCGGTTTCAGTCAGGATGATTTGAAGAAACTGAGGGAACTCTACGGCAGTGAAGTGCAGTATACAGACCGGGTTCTTTACAACGCCATTGCCAGGCTGGATCCCGAAAAGTGGATCATTGTTCTCACGAGCGATCACGGAGAAGAGTTTGGTGAACACGGTGGTCTTCTGCATGCCGATACTCTTTTCGAGGAGGTCCTGAGAGTGCCCCTGGCCATCGAGGGCCCGGGTATTTCAAAGCAGCAGGTCTCCCATTCGGTTTCAATTATGGATATCGCACCGACTCTTCTGAATCTGATGGGTGGCGTTGTGCCGGAATCATGGCAGGGACTCGATCTCTTCAACCTGCCGGAAGATATCAATGAATACAACCGCACACTCTTCAGCGAAACCTTTTTCCTGGGTCCGCATATCCCGAGCAAAGACCCATGCATTCTGGCAGTAACCAGCAGCCCGGATAAATTCATCCAAAAAAGGAATTTCGGAGAAGAACAATACTGGTTCTTTAACCTGGATCACGATCCCGAGGAAAAGCAGAACCTGTTACCCCTGCAGCCGGATTCCGCGGATCGGCTGAAACCCCTGCTCCAACCCTATTTAAGCAACCAGCGCGAAGCCATGCCGGCGGGCGATTTGAGTGATGAGCAGATAAAGACCATGAAGAGTCTCGGATACCTGGATTGAGCTGGACGGCATGGCGATATGAACAAGCTGCCTCCTTCTTTCTACGTGCAACCAACGGTTCAGGCAGCTCAAGCACTGCTTGGGAAGCAACTGGTTCGCACTTTTCCGGATGGTCGGAAAATCATCGTGAGAATCACAGAAACCGAAGCCTATCATCAGTTTGGCGATCGGGCCAGCCACAGTTATAACGGTTTGACAAAGCGCAACGCCGCCATGTTTGAAACAGGTGGCATTGCCTATGTCTACCTTATCTACGGAATCCATCACTGCCTGAACGTGGTGACTGAAAAGAAACACACCGGAGCGGCTGTTCTCATCAGAGCCGCTGAACCGGTGGAAGGTCTGGATCTGATTCGGACCCATCGGAACCATGCCTCATCGCTGATGGACGGCCCCGGAAAATTGACCATGGCTCTAAAAATCGACCGATCCTTGAATTTTCACCGCCTCGATGAACCGCCCCTGCAACTCCTGGATGGTTCTCCTACCCGGGCTGAACAGGTGACAACCACCACCCGAATAGGTATCTCCAAAAGCAAAGACCTGCCCTGGCGGTTCTTGTTGAGTAGATGACAGGTTTACCAGGCTATTTTCACACCACAGCAAACGCGGAAGCGTTTTTTCTGTGAGGGATTTTCACCTTCGGGATGCTATCAACCCGCAGGAATCGCTTTATAAGAAAGGGACTTCTTCAGTTTGTCGGCGAGAGTTCAAAAGACTTGCGATAAAACCAGCTTATAAGAGCAGCCAGGAGGCGATGGTGAAATAAACGAGGATGCCGAAAACGTCGATGGAGGTGGTTACCAGCGGCCCTGTGGCAATGGCGGGATCGATGTGAATTCTGTCGAGAATAATTGGGCAAAGTGTGCCAATCACAGCTGCTACCATCATGGAACTGAACACGCCCAGTCCGATTACCAGCGCCAATTTCGTTTCGTGCACCTCGGACTGCGCGATGATACCGGTTTTCAGGAGCAGGAAGACGGCCAAGGTGAGCAGAGCTCCGTAGAGGATACCCAGACTCAGAGCCACGCGAAGTTCCCTTGAAATGACTGACCACAGGTCGTGGGGGTCGATCAAGCGGGTTGCCAACCCTCTTACAACCAGAATGGAAGATTGTGTGCCGATATTGCCGCCCATACCCATGACAATGGGAATGAAACCGGCGAGGATGACCACTTTCTCGAGAGCGGACTCAAACTGACCTGTGATGTAGAAGGCAAACATGCCGCCAAACCAAGACGCCAACAGCCAGGGCCATCTGATTTTGACATTGGCGAGAATGGAACCGGATTGCACACTGTCCACATCGCCGTGGGCACCGGCCATTTTCAACATGTCCTCGGTGGCTTCTTCCTTGATGATGTCAATAACATCGTCGACGGTGACGATGCCTTGCATGCGTCCCACGTCATCGACTACAGGGATGGCGATTAAATTGTAGCGGGCGACTTTTCGGGCTACGTCTTCCTGGTCGGCATCGGTATTGATGGTGATGACTTCCGGCTCCATAATGTCGCGAATTAAAGTGTCAGGCGAAACAAGCAGCAGTTGTCGTAAACTGGCGACACCGACTAGGCGACCCTCATCGGAAACGACATAAATATAGTAAAAGATTTCCACGTCCTTGTTCTTTTGAAGGGCCTTGATGGCTTCCTTGACGGTTGTCTCGGGGTGAAGAGCGAAGAAATCCGGAACCATGATACGACCGGCGGTTTCTTCCTGGTAGTCGAGACGTTCCTCAACCTCCTGCTGTTCAATATCTTCCATTTCTTTTAAAACAGCTTCTCTCAATTCGTCGGGGAACCGGTCCAGGATTTGGGCGGCATCATCGGAGTACATCTCTTGCAGGAGCAGGGAAATAACCTTGGGGCTCAAATTTTCAAGTATTTCAACGGAAACATCGGGTTGAGCTTCTTTGAGCACTTCTGCCGTAAATTCAAGGTTGTCCTTAATGAGTGAAAAGACCTTGTCGACTTCCGATCTTTTCAGGTGACCCAGAATTAAAGCGAGGTCAGCGGGGTGGATTTTGTCCAGTACCTTGACCAGCTTTTGATCAGAAGATCGAGCGACAAATGTTTTAATTGATTGCAAGAGCAATCGGCTTTTATTCCCCAGCATATTACCAATCTCCCGGCTTCATTCAATCAGAGTCACACACATGATTGTTGGTGCGCCATGCCTCTTCTTTGAGACCAACAGACCTTTATAGCACATTTTCAGAGTTATCTGTGGTTGAAAAATAAAGTACAGGAGACAGGAGAACCCTGGAGTCGTGAAAAACCCTGTTTGGGTTCATGGTCGGGATTTCAGTTGTGAAAACAGTTGATCAGACTGTTCAAAGATTGATTGTAAAAGGTATACGCTATAAAAGGACAAGGTGTTACTCGGCGTATTTTTCCAGCCAGTCCATGTTGTATTCGTAGGCTTGTCCTGAAGTGAAGTGCTGATAGACTGAAAAGGGGAAGTTTTGAATGTTCTTGGAAAGTGCTCTAAAAATCAGCATTTTGTATTTGTCTTTCTCACCTTTATTGAGAGCATTTTTTACGTAGATGTCCATAATTTCTTCTTGTACTTCCCGGTTAAGGTTGAAGAAACCAAAGCTGCGTACCAGTTCGTGGTTAATTCCTCTATGGGTTCCATCTGAGACAAATAAATCTTCGGGGTTGAGATCGCGTAGCATGTTCCCTCCACAAATAGACATGTCCACTACTCCCATCGGTAATATGACGCGTTTTAATAAGTCTTTTTATAAAAAAAACAGTGTATCAGCAAAACTGAAGCGGGTGATATTCTGGAATGATTCCCAATTCCCTGCTGTAGGTATAAAACCGATTCAGGCTTTCCAGCTCTTGTTCACCCATTTGGTAGTGTATGTTTTGAGTCAGATAGGTGTGAATTTCCTCGCCAGTCATTCCGTACTGCTTTTCAAGATCGGGAAGACGGGAAACGAGATGATCCTGTCCGTATTGAGCGGCCTGCCTGCACCGTTCCGAGATGCCGTATTCAGCCCCTTTTTGGTTCATGACCCAGAAGGCAAACACAAAAGGCAGACCCGTCTCCCCATGCCAGAGTTCGGCCAGGTCAAGAGACTGATAACCGTGGTCTTCCTGCCTGAGAGCGGCATCGCCGATGACGAGAGCCGCGTCGGCGAACTCGAGCATCTGTTCGAGTTCGGGAACCATGGTCATGACCTTTGGAACGCGGCCGCATTTTCTTTTAAATAGCAGTTTGCAAAGCGCAATGGAGGAACGGGAAAAGCGGTCGAGAGCGATGAACTCTATGTCTTTAAATTCCTTCTTGGTAATAATGACCACCGAGCGAACTTTTTTCCGCGAGGCGATACACACTCCCGAAGCGACTTTCAAGTTGGGAATTCTCTGATATTCAATGGAGGAAATAAGACCGGCATCGGCCTTGCCGGAGGCTAAGTTATCTGCACATTGAGAGGGAAAATCGTAGATTAACTCAAGATCCTGACTGCATACGCCCTCTTTGAAAGCCATGTTGAGGGGAGCGGCATTTAAGTAATCGATAATAGAGATGCGCATTGCGTGCTTCATGACTCTATCATACCTTATTTGGATGGTAAAAGACATCAGGATCTGGCTACTGATTCGATGATATTGCTGTTATTCGCGAGTTGGAAGATGCTGTTTTGTGTTGGTTTTCTGGAATCCGTGCTCGTTTGGCAAAAAATGAACGTTTTTGTGGCATATGGAATGGTGTATGATTTCAGCAGCATAAATGGAAAACAGCGGTTGCGTGATTGCAAAAGAGGAGGAACCATGTCGAAACAACAAAAGCCCGTCGTTTTAGTGACAGGAGCAGTGGGAGCCATAGGGTATGCCATTTCCAGGCAGCTTGCAGAGCGGGGTTACTGCGTTCACATGGCGGCCCGCAATCAGCGTGTCGCTGAAAAAATGGTGGAGGACCTGGTTGCGGTTACAGGCAATCAATCCATTCAATTGGAGTTGGTCGATCTTTCCGTTGGCTCGTCCATTGAAGAGCTGGCTGACCGCTGGCGCGGTCCCTTGCATTGTCTGATCAACAATGCCGCCACAACGCCCAGGAGTCGAACACGGAGTCCAGAGGGCCTGGAATTGCAATTTGCAACCAATATTCTGGGTTATGTTCGCATGATGTTGGCTTTTGAAGAGGTGCTCAAACAATCCAGCCCGGCCAGGGTGGTCAATGTGGCCAGCTATTGGGCAGGTGATCTGGATCTCGATGATTTGCAATTTACAAAAAGAGCCTACGACAACGATCGCGCCTACCGTCAGTCCAAGCAGGCCGACCGCATGTTGTCGGTTGCCTTTGCCGAGCGCTGGCGTGGTCAGGGCATTTCGGTCAATGCCTGCCATCCCGGCGATGTGCCTTCCAAATTGGCGAGGAACCTTGGGTTCGGAGGTCACCAGACACCCGATAGCGGCGCGGCGACTCCCGTGTGGCTGGCAACAGAACCGGTTGGTTTGAATCGCACGGGCATGTACTTTGAGGATCAAAAAGAGAAAAGATGTCAATTCAGCCGCGATAAAGAGGCCTGCATGGCGCTTTATGAACACTGCCTGACTTTTGTCTGATCTTCCCAATTCAATTAAAATTGACAGAAACGATTTTGGAGCAGCCGTTTTCTTCCATGGTGACGCCAAAGAGCGACGATGCGATGGACATGGTGGATTTGTGGTGGGTAATCATGATGAATTGCGTTTGTTGGGCCATTTCCTCGAGTTTCTTCGTCAGCCTCACCACATTGGCCTCGTCAAGCGGTGCGTCCACTTCATCTAACAGGCAGAAGGGAGAGGGTTTATACTCAAAGATCGAGAAGAGCAGAGCGGTGGCGGTCAGCGCTTTTTCCCCGCCGGACATGAGCATAGCGTTTTGGAGCTTCTTGCCCGGAGGCTGGATAATCATGTCGATTCCGGAGTCGAGTACATGGTCTTCGTCGAGCAGTTCCAGTCGGGCGTTGCCGCCGCCAAACAAGGTCACGAAATTACGCTGGAAAATGTGATTGATTTCCTCAAAGGCTTCCTTGAAGCGGCTGATGGATTCTTTGTTCAGTTTCTTGATGGTAGATCGGATTTCGGCGATGGAGTCCACAAGGTCTTTCTGTTGATTGATCAGGAAAGCGTAGCGTTCCTCAACCTCATCGTACTCCTCAACGGCCAGTAAATTCACGGTCCCGAGTTCACTGAGTTTGCGCTTAATATCGGTGCGTTCAGCTTTTTGAACTTCTATGGTCTCTTCCGCGAGCAGATCATCGGGGTTGACGGCGCAGTAGGGTTCATTTTGACTTAACGTGTAACTCTCTTTCAAATGCTTCAATTCACTGTGGATACGAGCCTGTTCAAGCTCAAACCGCCCTTGTTTGGCGCGCATGTCGTCTCTCATGTCCCGCTGGTTGTTGACCTGTTTGTCGCGGGCTTCGATATCTGAGCGATTTTGCTGCAGGTTGGATTCCATGGTCGATGAGTGGTGCTCTTCAGCCTGAAACTTCTTCTGATGATTGCTGAGTTGTGATTCGTGATCAAGGAGTGAAGTCTGAAAATCAACCAGCTCTTTTTGAATGGTTTTCAGTTGCTGAGCCCGTGCCTGCTCGTTGCTTTTCTGTGCCTTCAGCAGGTGTTCCAGCTGCTGGTATTCCTCTTGTATTCGGTGTTTGAGAATGCCGGCCGCATCGATTTTTTCTTTCAGGCGGGCTTCCAGGTTGAAGTGTTCCTGGACGTGTTCCCTCATGGTTCGAGTTGTCTCCAGTTGGGCGGACATATCCGCTTCCAGCAAGCCGATGGCTTCGTTGAGAGACTGCCGTTCTTTGGTGATGGAGTTGTTTCGGGTTTGAATTTGTTTTTGGCTTTCCAGAAGTTGAACGGCTCTTCTTTCATCGCGTTCTCTTCTCGCGTTTAATTGAACCAGCATGTTGTCAAGGTGTTCCCGCCGGGTTTGGACTTGATCCAATTGGGATTTCAGACTGGAACAGGCTTCCACAACCTCTTTCAGTTGCTTTTCTTCAGTCGTTACCCGATCGTTTATTTGCTGAAGTTGGTTCGCCCGGAAGAGGTTCTGATTGCCGGGAGAGGCAATGGTTAAATGGGGAAATTGAACGGCTGTTTGTTGTAAAAGGCCGGTGTCTTCTTTTTCTTGGACAGGCAGAATAATGCAGTTGGCCAGCAGAGAGCGGATGGTTTGCTGTAAATTTTTTCTGCGTGGACTCTCTTTGACGACTTTCAGGAGTTGATTGACCGGGATGGCCCCTTCGGGTCGTGACGGATTGGCTGGTTCTTGCGGTGCCTTTCGCAGATCCAATACCAGAACCCTCTTTTTCCGCATCAGCGGAAGGAGCAGGTTTTCATCTTCATCCGAAGTTAACAGGAAGGCCTGAGCAAGGTCTCCCAGCAGCATTTCAATTTCCGTATCGTACTGGTGGTCGGAATCCAGGAAATCACGCAAGACGGGTATGTTCCCCTTGGTCTTTTTGATAACCCATCGAACCGAGTCACTTAAGTCCTGGCGTTGCCTGTAGAGATTTTCAAGGTTGCCCAGCTGATTGCCGATTCGGTGGACTTGCTTTTCCAGGTCGGTGTGATGACTGCGAATTTGGGATTGACTTTCTTTCAGCTTGCGGAGGGCTTGTTCGCTTTTGGTACTGAATACCTGTTTTTCTGAGAGCTTTGCCTGGGTTTGTCGCTGTTTTTCACCAAGGGTCTCTTGCTCCTGAGTCCATTTGTCGAAATCTGCCTGCATCTCCTTTTTACCGCGCTGGTAGACTTCAAGCTGATTTTCAAGCAGCGATTTCTGCCTGACAATTTGTGTGGCTTCAATTTCAAGTCCGTGCAGGCGCTTCTTCGTTCCTTCCAGGTCGGACCGCAGGGCTTCTTCTCTTTTGGCCGTTTCCGACAACTTCGCCTTTTCTTTAGACAGGCGGGAAACCAGTTTTTCAAGTTCGGCCTTTTGTTGTTTCAGTGTTTCTTCCACATGGTGGACATCTTTTTTTCTGAGCGCGAGGTCTTCTTCAAGTGACTGAATGTGCTCGTCGCCCTTTACGGTATCCGTTTTCAGGCTGGCAAGGGTGTTGTTTCTCTCCTGGATTTTGTCTTTGAAGAAGTGGATGCGCTGTTTGAGGCGCTCTATTTCCTTGGCGGTTTCATTGGTGGAGCGTATTTGCTGTTTGTGTTTTTCTTCGTCACGCTGGATGGCTTCCCTGGTTTTGCGCAGAGCTTCCTCCAGGCGGTTGAGCTGACGGCTGGCTTCCTGTTCTTCCCGGTTGAGCTGACGGTATTCAGACTGAAGCTTTCTGTGTTTTTCTGAAAAGTGGTGAATCTCAAAAGACAGAATATGCCTTTCAATTTCGCGCAGTCTTGCCTTGTGCATCTTGTATCGGCGCGCCTTGCCGACCTGCCTTTTCAGGTAGTTGCGCTGTTTCTGGATTTCCAGCAGGATATCCTGCAGGCGTTGCAGGTTCTCTTCAGCCGAGCGCAACTTCAGTTGCGATTCATGACGCCTGATCTTGTATTTCAAGATGCCCGCCGCCTCTTCCAGCAACTGTCTTCGCTCCGTGGGTTTGGAACTCAAAATTTGACCGATTTTACCCTGCTCGATAATGGAGTAGGTTTTGGTTCCCATGCCAAAGTCAAATAGTGCGCCCTGTACATCCCTCAAACGGCAGATCTTACCGTTGAGAATGTACTCCGAATCGCCATTTCGATAGAGTTTGCGGCCCACCTCCAGACGCTTCGCTTTTTTGCCGGGCTCTTCCCGAACCCAGTTCATGCATACATCGGCGTGACCGGAAGCGGTTCTTGCAGGTGAACCCGCAAAGATGACATCGCCCATTTTCTGGCCTCTGAGACTCTTGGGACTTTGTTCACCCAGAACCCAGGCAATGGCATCGGCGATGTTGCTTTTACCGCAGCCATTGGGACCCACAATACACGATATGCCCAGGGGAAACGATAATTTGGTTCGATCTACAAATGATTTAAAACCCTGTAAAACGATGGATTCCAATCTAAGCATGGAGCTTAGTCCTGAACTTCTTCATAGAGATAAATGCCGTCTTTTTGAGTGGGGTTGTCAATGCGAACCCGAATGCCTTCACTTCGATTGGTCGGGCACTCCAGTCCGGTAATATCCGCCCGAATGGGCAGTTCCCGATGTCCTCGGTCTACCAGTACCGCCAATCGGATAATTCTGGGGCGACCAAATTCAAGGATGGAGGTTAAAGCCGCGCGTACGGTTCGCCCTGTAAAGAGGACATCGTCAACCAGAATGACGTCCTTACCGGAGACAGGGAAGGGGATTTCCGCTTTTCGGCGGTACGGGTCGTATTGGGAGTCGATGAGGTCGTCTCGGTAGAGCGTGATATCAACCAGGGCAACGGGAATTTCTTTCCCCGTTATTTCGCTCAATCTGCCAGCTATGTACTTTGCCAGGGGTACTCCGTTCTTTAAAATGCCGATAAAGAGACATTGATCAAAGCGAATGTCCTTTTTCATCAAGTCGCCGACCATTTTATCCATGGTCACTTTCAAGTTTGCTTTATCTTGTAGTTGCTTTTTGAGTTTTAATACCATTTTTGCCCTCATCTAGTGTGTTTCGGCATTTTAACATGGAATGTTCCCAGCTGGTTTTGTTTTCTGAGAACAGCGCTGAGAAGGCAGCATGCCTGAATGATGGTTCGTTGAACCATGGAGTAACGGCCTGTCGACCAGATAGGTAACACCTGAATTTGCGTTGAGCAGTCTGTTCATCTATAACTTAGTAATAAAAAGAGTACTTCGATTTTCACGGACAAATCGGTGAAACGATCATTTTGTGATTTTCATATAAATGGGAAGGCACTGCATTTTGATTTTCTGAAATAGATGGATGTAATGGCCGTCTTTACACTACAATGAATTGAGAGACAAAGGTCTTGAACCATGTTCTGCCAGGTCTGGAGATTCAATATGTTAAAGGTTGTGCGAGATCCAAGATGAAGAAGATTCTAACGAGCCGGCTTCTATCCCTTTCTCTTGCATGGGTGATGCTGCTGGTGTTTGGCATGTCCTATGGAAAATGGAGTGAGGTCATTGAAGAGGTCTCGGTTCCTGTGACTCTCTCTCGTGAAATCATTATCCCGCGCGACTTGTATCAGGAGTCCTTTGAGGTTGTCTTTGACAGCGAAACCCGCGATTTATGGCAGAAGCCGGATCAGGTACTGGAAGTGGCTGCTCTTGAAGCGGGTATGACGGTTGCCGATATAGGTTGTGGAGAGGGCTATTTTACCCGACGAATTGCCAGCATAGTGGGCAGTGAAGGTCTGGTTTACGCCACCGACATTCAAAAAGAAGTTCTCGATCGCATGCAGGAGAGTCTGCCTGCCGAACTTACTTCCGTTGTTCATCCCATTCTCGCCGGTGACAGTGAACTGGGTATACCCCAGGCTGTCGACATGGTTTTCCTGATTCAGGTATTGGGTGAAGTTGCCAACCAGAGGCAATTTCTCAAGCAGATTATGTCGATTATGAAACCGCAGGCGAAATTGGTTTTAATCGATTCCAAGCATTTAACAGACCGCCAGACCGGTTACGCGCGGCCCGTGAATCTCTCGCGTCTCCTGCTGGAACTTGAAAAAACAGGCTTAACTCCAGCCGAACCGCCCATTCACTTTCTACCCAAACAGTTTTTCCTTATTTTAAAGAAAAAGAACCACTATCAGTCACAGATCGATCAGGTTGACCAAACCCTGTAAATAAATTTTAAACCGTGGGAATCGTCAGGATTTCCGGTCCCTTATGAGTGATCAGAATGGTGTGCTCGAACTGGGCAGACAGCTTTCGGTCCAGAGTGTAAACTGTCCATCCGTCTGTGGGGTCCAGTTGTGTTTTCCACGTCCCGATGTTGATCATGGGCTCGATGGTGAAAGTCATACCAGGCCGGATTTCACAGTCGGTTGAACGATTGGGGTAATGACATACCTGAGGTTCAGCGTGGAAAGTCGTTCCTATCCCGTGACCTGTATACTCTCTAACCACTCCCAGTCCCTTTGACGTTGCGTATTCATGTATCACCTGGCCTATATCCACGAGTCGCTTGTATGGTCTGGCGGCTTCAATGCCCAGCTGAAGACATTTTCTGGCTGTTTCCGTCACTAAGCGGGCCTCTTTACCTGGCTGACCGACATAGACCGTTCTGGAAGTGTCGCCGAAAAAGCCATTGAGGTTACAGGTGACATCGACATTGACAATGTCCCCGTCTTTCAGAATTTGTTTTTCTGATGGAATACCGTGACAGACGACTTCATTGACACTTGTGCAGACCGACTTTGGGAATCCGCCCTTGGTGATGATCGGTTTTCTGGGATTGGTCGGGGCGTTGGGGTAGTTGAGGGGTGCAGGGTAGGCTCCGGCTTCCAATGTCAGCTCCAGCACCCAGTCGTCAATATCCTGGGTGGATACGCCAGGCTGGATCCTGCGGCAGGCTTTTTCGAGTATGTTGGCGGCTAAAGTGCAACTACGCCGCATTTCAACCAGTTCTGGCGAAGACATGATGCGAATACTCCTTACTTTTCGGTTTACAGGAGCAGGCGCGTTTTTCTTCCCATGGCAGCGTTTGTATTTTTTCCCGCTTCCGCAGAAGCATGGATCGTTTCTTCCAACTTTCAAGCTTGTGTGACCTTATGTTTCTTCTACTTCCAAACGCGGAGCAGTAGAGGCTATTATGCTGAAAATAAGAAAAAGAGGCAAGCGATACTTCTATTTTGACATACTGCTCAAAGTTGGACTGTCACGGCGTGTGTTTTTTCCGGCAGGCGTGTATTTTTTTTTGGAATCACTTGACGAAGAGAGAGAAATGTAAAAATGCGTTCTTCAGGTCGAGTAGTTGTTGGACACAGAAACAAAAAGGCCTTCTTTTACAGGGTAAAACAGTTTTTTTTGCGAATACTCTTGACAAGTATCAAGTTTTTATTTAGTTTACCGATAAGAGTCAGGTGATGTAAACATTAGTTTGATTGGAGGCAATTGGTGATAAGAAAGGATCTAGATATCCAAATTGAAGATACATTCAATAAAAAGACATATGAAAAACCTGTGTTGGAGATGAAGGGTGATATTGCTGAATTGACCCGGTCAGTTGCTGGTGCACCTGAAGATGTCCAAATTACAGGTCAGCTGGGATCATCTTCACAAGGATAAAAACATTTACGAATATTTTTTTCATGGAATTCGCTTTTCCAGTGAAATTGATCTAGAGGTAACGCAAAGCCAATCTGGTGCGTTGCCTCTTTTTCATTGTAGGATCCGAAAAATAGAAGATCCCAGGCCGTTCAAATCATCACCCATCTGGGAAAGTGAACTGCTGCTCGATAACGGTGAGCCTCAGGCTCGAATGTATCGCGAGAGTGGAATCCTTTTTATGGACCTTCCGCGGGTGGGAGGTTTCGGGTTTGTGGAAAAGGGCATCGATGTTTATCGCAACGGGCCTGTGTCCATGTCATCGTACTTTTTTGGTCGGGCTCTTTCACTTTGGCTGGAATTGCGCAATGTGCTGGTCTTGCACGGCTCCTGTTTTACGCACTGTCAAAGCGGGTACGCGCTGCTTGGCTATACCGGAGCCGGGAAGTCCACTTTGGGAGCCTACCTGGCCAGCCGAGGAAACGCGCTGATTGCGGAAGATGTCTGTCCTCTTCACCTCCATCGCGATGTTCGTATTTTTCGCGGCCTTCCTCAGGTTCGGTTGTGGGCAGATTCAGGGAAAGCCATTATGGATGAATTTGAGCAGTATCCAACAATTCACAGTTATACAGAAAAGCGGAAAATCGATTTTTCCCGCCAGCATTCCTTTTTCAGCCCACTTGCTTCTGTTCCTCTGAAAGGTATTTTCGTTCTAGTGAGGAAAAAAGAGAAGGGCGTCCTTCCTGACATCCGGCTCATGGCTCCTGCTGAGAGTCTTGTGGAGTTAGTTCGTCAGAGTTTTGGTGCCGGTCCTGTTCACGCTCTGGGATTACACGCCAAAAGACTTTCAGAATTGGCCAAATTGGTGGAAAGGGCTCCGGTGTTCCAGCTCACTTATAACTCCGGATACGACATGCTGCCATCGGTCCGGCAAACCCTGCTGAATCATATTGAGAGACTGTGAAATGACGGAGCGTATCGATACCATCGCGAGTCGCGAATTTGTTCGATTGATACGAGACCATCTGAATCACGAAGTAATCAGGGAAGCGGAGTTTTTCACCCAGGACCGCTTGGATGAATCTGAACTCAGATCGTGCGGAGCAGGTCCCTTCCTGTGGGATATCGTTTCGGAACATCAGTTGAGTATCAGTTCACCTGATGAGCGTCTGCTTTCAGGCTTGGCCAACGCGGAAGCCGTTTATGAGAAATTGCGGTTGAAAGCCATTTCGGAAGTACTCGGTCGATGTGACTCTGCTGGCCTCAAGGTTATCTTGTTTAAAGGGTCCGCGCTTGCCTACTCCATTTATGACCGGCCCTATCACCGGCCCCGAATTGATCACGACCTTCTCATCCAGAAGAGCGATTTTCCGCGTTTATCTGAACTCCTGCTAGAGCTTGGCTATAACAGGGTGGCAACGCTGACCGGAAGTGCAGTCCGGAACCAGGCCATATTCTGGAAGCTGGACCCGTGGGGTTCCAAACAAATTCTAGACGTACACTGGGAGCTCTCGGAGCGATCCATCCTGGGTTTCCACACCGCGGATTTCTTTGAACAGGTTGAACGATTCAAATCCAGGGACTTTTCATTCTGGACGTTTCCCCATACCACGGCATTGCTAATTGCCTGTGTGCATTTAAGAGCGCATCACCCCAACGAGAAACGCCTTCTCTGGTACCTGGATATGGTCATGTTAATCAGGCGCATGGATCAAGAGGCGTTGTTGTTGTTTATCAATCTGTCCAGGGATAAAGGCGTGGATCACTATTGCATGGAGGCTCTCAGTGAGTGCGTCCGTCTATTTGGGCTGCCGCGCGGTTTCCCTGCAGGTTATGAACAGCAATTGAAGGCCTATGCTGAGCGAGGCGAGCTGGACAACCGTTACCAGTGGCAGAACACCTGGCAGGATTGCAGAGGAAAAAGCGGACTTGGGAAGAAAATCCTGTTCCTCTGGCAGCAGGTGTTTCCACCTCTGGAATATCTGCAAATGAAGTATGGCTTTCAATCGAAGTGGCAAAGCCCGTGGTATTACCTGAAGAGAATTTCCGGCGGTTTCAGGTTCCTTTTCAGGAAGACAGGTTAAGGCGTTTTATTTCATGCTGGAGAGCAGGAAGCCCTCCATTTCCGGTACACCGCCCTGATAGACCCGATATCCGTTGCAGGATTCCCTTTCGGTCATTTCTTCAAATGTCCTGATAAAGGGATCATGGTGGATCCCCTTGGTTGTCCTTATAAGTTGAAGTACATTTTGTACTCAAAGGGGTGAGGCATGGTTGCGATGGCTCGGGTTTCCTCTTCTTTGAGATTAATCCACTGCTCCAGTAACGCGTCCGGGAATAAACCGCCTCTCTTGAGGAAATCGCAATCCCCTTTAAGGGCTGTCAACGCTTCTTCCAGACTGCGGGGCAGGAACTGATAGTCAGGAGAAACGCCACTCAGATCCATTGGACCATAACCCTCTGCAACAGGATCGACTTTGTTGACAACCCCGTCAATACCGGCCAGTAAAATAGCGGCCAGGCAGAGATAGGGGTTGGCAGTTGCGTCGGGAGGACGGTACTCGAAGCGCGTTTCCTCTGGATTGAAGATGTACTTTGGTATGCGGATAGCCGAGTTGCGGTTGCCGCGTCCATAGGTCAGGGCGACCGGTGCTTCAAAACCGGGAACCAACCGTTTGTAGGAGTTGGTGCTGGGGTTGGTGAATGCGGCCAGTGCGGCGCCGTGTTTCAGAATTCCACCCATGAAATAATGACCAAGCTGGTTCATGTTGCCGTAAGCACCTTTTTCGTAGAAGGCATTTTTACCGTCTTTTGTGAGGAACAGGTGAAGGTGCATGCCGTTTCCCGCCTGTTGATACATGGGTTTCGGCATGAGCGTAACGTGCAGTCCTTTTTCGCGAGCCATGTTGAAGAGAATGTACTTGGCTGTAATGATTTGATCTGCGGAGGAGAGCAGGTTGGAGAATTTGATCTCAATTTCCTGCTGACCCCGTTCACCCACTTCGTGGTGGTGATATTTAACCGGAATGCCCAGTTGCTTAAAGACAATGGAGAGTTTATCGCGGAAATCATCATAGTGATCAAATGGGTTGGCCGCGTGATAGGCTCGTTTGTGGAACTCTTCTTCGTGCTCCACTTCGTAGTATGAAGACGAGGTGCGAGTGTCATAACGAACATCCGAGAAAATGTAAAACTCAAATTCGGGTCCCCACAGTGAGGTATCTGCTCCCGTTGTCTCCTTGAGCAGCTCTTCCGCTCGTTTGGCAATGGCTCTGGCATCTTGAGAAAAGGATGTTCTTTTTTGGTCTGTCAGGCTTATGTGGGAATAGAAACTCAGAGTGGGACTTTCACGAAACGGATCCAGGAAGGCCGTTTTCAAGTCGGGGATCAATACCATATCACTGTTTTCCACCTTGCGAAATCCGTAGCTGGAGCCATCAAAACCGACACCTTCTCTTGTCAGTTTATCGATAATTCCGTTTTCAAACGGAAGGGTGATATGGTGAAGCCTTCCCTCCAGGTCAATACATTTTAAGTCTATAAACTGAATTTGATTTTCTTTGATTAATTCTTGAATTTTAATGGGTATCATCTTGTTACCTCTCTACAATAATGTTTTTCTGGCGAAAAAGGTTCCCAATGGCTTTGATGTAGTCGTTTTGTGAGCCCGAAAACCTGTCAGTCAACTCGAGCGTTCTGTGTTCCCAATTGAAGAATGGCTTGTGTTTTTTTAGGAAACGCAAAGTGAAACTTGTCTTCATCTGTCCATATCATTTTCCCCTGCTTTCCTCAAAGGGTTTGTCTTGAGAAACAGCCTTTGCTGACTTTTTTGTCTCGTGAAAATCAGGAGCGCATTCTCAGGGCAGCAACCTCCATGACCCCATCATTATAGTCAGAAAAAGCAAAGATGAAACCAAAATCAGAATAACCGAATTGTCAATCCGGTTCGGTGAAGAGGTTGGACCCGGAAAGTATTCGGCTGACAAATAACGTACCAGCCCGGCATTTGAAACCGGAAAAGGGTGTTGTCGTGTGGATATTTGTCTAAAGTTAAGATAATGAAATACTTGAAAAATGATAACACCTGTATGAAAAAGAGTTGGCTTTGTTTTTTGGGGACGCTACACATCCATGTCCATAACAGAGAGGGCAGGGGCATGTTCGTTTTTTTTCTGGTTGGAGACTCCTGACCAATACAGGATCGTTCAAAAACTCCGTCATAAAAGTGACTTTGACACGGGTTTTCAGTTTGGTGAATGACTTGCTCGCTTCAAATTATTTGTCATCCGGCGTATGGTTTTACCTGAAAGTTTTTCCAGTCAGGATTCCATTTCTGTAAAATCAAAAAAACAAGGAGTGTCTCTATCTAACGAGACAAAAAAGCGCGATTTACCATAGCAAGTAAATCAAACTGGAGTCATTAAGCTCTTTGTCAAATGGTCGCATGTCTTTATAAGATGTTTATATATGAATAGTTTATGGTTTTATCCGTGCTTGTCAGCCTTGTAATTCAAGTAAAGGTGTGTCTGCTCACAAAAAAACAGTATCTCTGGACCTGTTTTTGCTATACTTGAGATGTAACTGCAATGAGAGCTTGATATTAATAAGGAGATGGCGTGGATTACTTTCTTATATTTACAACCGCCCTGGTCATAGCATTGCTCCTTGTGCCGCCCGTCAAACAGCTCGCTTTTGTCGTAGGCGTAACAGATAAGCCAAACGAAAGAAAGGTTCACGAGGGTCATGTTCCTCGATTGGGCGGGCTCGCGATTTTTTTCAGTTTCATCACCTCCACGGTCATCTACTTTGATTCGTTCCAGCAATTCAGGGGTATTTTTCTTGGTATGCTGATCATCGTTATTGTGGGAATCATTGACGATGCCATTGGTCTTGATGCCAAAATGAAATTTGCTGGACAGATTGTCGCGGGTTTATCTGCCATTTTACTGAGCGGTGTCAACATCCAGTTTTTGGGAAGTGTCTTGGGTTCTTCTTTCAGTTTGGGGTGGTTGTCCTATCCCCTGACTCTTATTTGGATTGTCGGCATTACCAATGCCATCAATTTGAGCGACGGGCTGGATGGTTTAGCCAGCGGTATCTCCCTGATCGCGTTTCTTAGCTTTGGGTTCCTGGCCTATCAAAGAGGTGACACGGCTATTTTTACGCTGTGCTTGATCATGGTAGGCTGTATTCTCGGTTTCTTGAAGTACAACACACATCCAGCAGAAATCTTCATGGGCGATACAGGCTCTCTTTTTCTCGGGTTCAGCCTGGGAACCATATCGCTGCTGGGAAATTTTAAGTCTCTCACCTTCATGACCCTGATAACACCCGCGCTGATTCTCCTGGTTCCCATCCTGGACACCCTATGGGCTATCATCAGACGTATCAGGGAAGGCCGGAGTCCATTCAGTGCGGATAACCATCACTTTCATCACAAACTCTTGGCCCGCGGAATGAATCACGCCCAATCGGTATCTGTTATTTACTACATAAGTGCTATTTTGAGTTTTCTGGCAGTTATGCTGGCAGAATCCATGACCTTAAAATACTTTATCATTCCTGTTTTGCTCTTGAGTGTTATTTTTCTTTTACTGCAAGTTTTCCAGAAAGTCGATTTGAGGAAACCCATATTGTGGTTGTCGAGTCGCATTGATGGCTGGGTATCGCAGACATTGCGCGGTTTTCTGGCAAGAGTCAGCCTGAGATTGGTCATTCTCGGTGTCGCTTTCTATATTGCCACTTTTGTTTTGGGCTTGACCCTTGTTAGTCCCGACACACTGGTTGTTGCCAGCACCATTATGATCCTTGTCCTCTATCTCCTCATCACCAGAGGTAAAAATGGAACCAGTTTCCTTATTTTCAGCATGTCTTTTCTGGCTATGGTTTTCATTGTTGTCAGTGAACATGTGGTTGCCACCAACGTGGAAATATTCGGTGTCCCATTCCGCTTTTTAGAGAGCGTTGGTTTTATTTTTCTGGTTGCAGGTGTTTTTGGAAAAATTATCTTCAAAAAGAGGGCTGAAATTATTCTCTCAACACCACTTGAGTTTTTAACCTTTTTAGCTTTGGTCTCTATTTCCTTTGTCCCTCAGGAAACAGTCGTCAAGTACGAACTGGTGAGGCTGGTCATCAGGAGTCTGTTTCTTTTCCTGTCGTTTAAGATTTTCGTTCTAGCTGGTGAGAACAGGACACAACCCGCCTGGGTGATTGCTATGTGCAGTTTAATCTGTGTCGCTTGCGGTATTCTGGTCTGACGATTCTTCTGGATCAAGATCGTCAAAAAGGCTCATTTGAACAGGCTCAGCGTCTTTGGGTAAAGGCTGATTGCTGAGATCCGCTGTATTCATTTCAATACCCAGTGTTTTAAGGACTTTGTAGTATTCATTCAATTCACTTTCGGAAAAAAGCAGCAAGTCTGACTGGGTACGCCTGTGAAAAGGCAGTACACCGCGTAAGGCTCGTCCAATCATTCTCTTAACGGGAATCTTGAAGTGATTGGCAACACTTTCCAACGACATGGCAACCAGGTCGCCAGGCCTTGGCCTTCTGAAATCAAAACTGAATTCCACCATATCTTTGGTGTACTGAGGGTTTAAGATGAAAGCTTTCATAAGAGAGGGTATATAGTCGCGTCCCAACTTGACCTCAGCCTGAGCGATGCCAATTTGAGCTAGACAGCTTTTGGGCGATATTTCAAGAAGCTTGCTGAAGATGTCGAGTGCTTTTTGATTTTGATTCCGGTACAGCCACATTTCCCCCAGTCCTATGTAGGGTTCTTCCCGTTTGGGATAATGTTCAATCCAGGATTCAAGAAGAGAGACGCACTCCCCAAATTTCTCCTGCATTCTCAGAATCACCATTTTCAGCTCAAAGGCCATTTCATTGAGAGGATCGATCAGGTGTACCCACTCCAATCGTCGATAGGATGCCTGCAACTCATTCTTCTCCATTAAGAAAAAGGCTTCATCCAAAAACATGTTCACCCGGGTGGCAAGGGACTTTTTAAGTGTCGAGTTTTCAGGGCTGGTGAAATTGAGCCGGTTCGTACAGGCCACTTTGGTGATTTCATCGGCATCTTTTCCCTGTTCTAAATTCATTTTTGCGTGAACAAAGTCCTGGAAGAAAGCCGACAAGCTACCCAGCACCTTGGTGGTGAAGTTGACCTGTACCTGGTGCTTACCCTGATACCTCTTGCGAAAATTGATTACCATGTCATCGACATCCGTTATGAGTAAGCGCAGTTTTGTCTGTTGATTGTTAAAGATGTCTTCACAGAGCAATTCCACCCACTGAAATTGCGGATCGGTTTTTTCCACTTCAATATAGGAAAACAAATGGCACCTGCACAATGATTAAACTAGAAAAATTACGAATGGGAGAGAGGGGGATTCTGAGTTTCGTTCTGCTCTATAAGTTGGAGATTGAGCTGTATGGTTCCCCAAGAACCACACTCTGAACAGCGGTCATGCCAGGTGTTCAGGATGTGGGCGCAATACGCACAGAAATAGGCACCTGTTTGAATACGTTCGGAGCCGTCTCCGATGAAAGCACTCTTCATGTACTCAAACGCTTGCGCATCGTGTTGACACTTTTTCTCTGCAAGGGCCAAGTAGTAATAGACAAGATGCGGGTTGGTAAATTTGTCGGTCAATGGGCTCAACACGCTTCTGGCATCATCGAACATGGACAGTTTGAAATAGAGTTTACCCAGTTCAAATTCAGCAAATAAATCGTTCTTTTTCATTGAAACCTGTTTCATGAGTCGAATGGCCTCGTCGGGCTGTTCCTTTTCCAGACAGAGGTTGACTGTTTTTCGCAGGAAGACGGGGTGAAGTGTCGTGTCATAGGCTTTTTCCAGCCGGTTGAGAGCTTTGGAGTGCTGTCCGTATTCAGCCATCGTGTCACACTGTAAAACATAAGCTGGCGTAAAAGAGGGGTTGTTTTTGATGAACCGATTGACTTTAGAGAGGTATTTTTTGAAGTTTGACTGGTCCTTTTCTTCTGCTTTCAACAGTTCGTATTGAGCTCCAATTATCACTTCGTCCAGATCCACATTGGGCTGTGATTGAATTTTTTTACAGGATTCAGCCCACTTCAGGGCTTCTGCCCATTCTTCTGCCTCAACAGCATCTTCAACCAGCATCAGAAGCGCATGAATGGCACTGTCGGGATGACGGAGAACCAGCGTCTCTAGTGTGTATTTAGCTCTTTCTGAATTGCCGGTCTGCTCATAGGCTTCCGCAATGAGAAAACCCTCTTCAGGCATGGGCTCTTTGGCGAAACCCGGTTCCAGTAATTGGATGACTTCTTCATATTTCCCCTGTTCCATGCAGACTTCAGCCTGAATGAACTTGTGATGAGGATGAGAACCCGTATCGAGCTTTTTCATTTTGGCGGCCGCTTTCTCGACGGCACCATTGGCTAAAAGACCGGCAACCTGTTTCCATGAATGCCCGCCTATTTGTGTGTTGCGCTCCTGTTTCACACTCTTACGGAGTTGGCCTTTAACTTTGAAATAGTGAAAGCTGAAATAGAGGCAAGGTACGGCAGAGGCAATGAGCATTCCAGCTACAAGAGCACTGATGACAGAAAACGAAAAACCGTAATCCCAAAGAGACAGAGTGAAATCTTCCCTTAGGAGAGACCAATTGCTAATTAAGAAGAAAACAACCAGGAGTGTGACAAGTGCCGAAAAAACGATAATAAAAACGGTGCGTAAACTGTTCATAACAACTCCCCATGATGATATGGATGGTTTGATCTCAGGCAGAGTGCCCGATATACCTGTTCATAGAGGATTATTCTAGCCAAAGCGTGAGGAAAAGTCATTTTAGAAAATGAAAGTGTGAGATTGGCTCGCTTTTTCAATTCCTGACTGGCTCCCATGGAACCGCCAACAACCCAGGTCAACTGAGATCGACCTGACATGAAACACTTTTCAAGATGTGCGGCAAGTTCAACAGAAGACATGCTTTTTCCCTTTTCATCACAAAGAATAACGTATTCCTGCGACTGAATTTTGGACAAGATCTGTGAAGAATCCCTGTTCTTGACTTCTACTATATTGGAATGGCCGCTGGGCTTCAAGATTATTTCTTTAAATTTGACGTAACTCCGGATGCGTTTCAGGTAACGCTCGCACAGTTCCTGCTCGGGCTGCTTTCTTCCGGCTTTACCCACCCAGATAAATTTGAATTGGCTCACATGTTTTCCCAGATGTCTTCCAGTTTGTAAAGTGCGCGTTTTTCTTCGGTCATGATGTTGACGATGATATCTCCAAAGTCAAGCAGGCACCATTCACCTTCTTCAACACCCTCAACACCGAGAACCGGATTCCCGGAGTGTTTGCATTCGAAAATGATTTTTTCGGTAAGTGCTTTAATTTTAGTAGGGCTGTTACAGGTCATAATCACGAAAAGATCGGCATAACCGCACTTGCCTTCCACGTTGTATTCCTTGACCGCTTCCGCGTCAAACTCCATTGCCTTTTTTAAAATTATATCTCTAATCATTTTCATGCCTCTCTCATAGTTCATCAAGGGGGTCCTTTGAAGTGGACGCCTCTTCTGAAAGTGAATGCTCCCTCTTTATGACTTCGTCTTCCTCTCTTCGTGGTTTGGGGGGAGTTGTCCGTTCAAATGCCTCACCAGAAGCTGACATGCCGGGGGTTTCCAGTTCGGTCAGCAGCTCAAATAAACTGTAAACAAGCTCGTTCAATGCCTCCAGGTCAAATGAGCTAATGGAGAAGCTGGGTATATTTTCCGCTTCCAGTCTTTGCTTTAAACGGATGATTTCTTCCGCTCGATCGTGCTTGAGGTCGCTTTTTGTGAAGACAACCACCCGTTTCTTGCGGTCCAGGATGTCACTGTATTTGTTGAGTTCCAAATTGATGGTTTCCCAGGAATAGTCCATACTGCGTTCCGGATCCGTGGGATCAAGCAGGATCAGGAGAAGCCGGGTGCGCTCAATATGTCTTAAAAAACGGTGTCCCAAACCCAAACCTTCGTGTGCACCTTCAATTAAGCCGGGGATATCGGCCATAACAAAACTGTTCCAGGCACCGACTTTTACCACTCCCAGATTGGGCACTAGCGTCGTGAACGGGTAGGAAGCGACCTTGGGATTGGCACTGGAAACCTGTCGAATGAGTGTCGATTTGCCCGCGTTGGGAAATCCCACCAGACCCACATCTGCCATTACCTTGAGTTCAAACTTCGCCCAGAAGCCCACACCTTTTTGACCTTCCTGGGCGAATTTCGGCGCCTGGCGGGAAGCGGTCGTAAAATGAGCGTTCCCTTTGCCACCCTGTCCGCCTTTGGCTATAATGCTTTCTTCACCGGCTTGTGTCAGGTTGGCGAGAAGGGTTCCGGACTCGAAATCTCTAACCAGGGTTCCTTTCGGAACATCCAGGTAGAGTGTCTCTCCGCTGGCACCCGTCATATTGGAACCGCGACCTCTCTTACCGTCTTCCGCGCGATAGTGCCTTTGGTTTCTCAAAGGCATCAACGTGTTGTATTTCGGGGCGACTCGCACAACAACGTCACCGCCTTTGCCGCCGTCTCCTCCATCTGGACCACCGCGGGCAACGTACTTCTCACGACGGAAACTCACACATCCATTTCCACCGGAACCCGATTGTACAAATAACTTCAGTTCATCGATAAACATGACACAAAAAAAGCCCCGAAAAAGCGGGGCTCCTCAATTGCTTTACACTACCTTCAAGAGGGAATGATATTGATGTATTTCCCAAGCCGTCCTCGATCGCGGAACTCAACCGTTCCATCCACGCGGGCAAAAATAGTGTCGTCTTTTCCCAAACCGGCATTGGTGCCTGGCTTGAATTTAGTGCCTCTCTGGCGAACAATAATAGTGCCACCCGATACCAACTGACCGCCAAACCTCTTGACGCCAAGTCTTTGCGCGTTACTGTCGCGACCGTTTTTTGAACTACCTAGACCTTTCTTATGAGCCATTTCTTACCTCTGTTTCTCTCTTATTTTCCTGGGATAGCATCGATTCTCAGTGAGAATACGTTTTGACGATGACCGTTTTTCTTTCTGTAGGTCTGTCGGCGATGCTTCTTGAAAACAATAACTTTTTTGTCGCGGAATTCGCGAACAACGGTTGCTTTTACTTTTTCTTCAAGGAGAGGGGTGCCAACTTTGAACTCGTTTCCATCGTGAGCAGCCAAAACAGGAAGCTCTACTTCCTCACCTTCGGCTTTCCCGGGAATTCGCTCAACTTTGATTTCATCTCCCGGTTTTACAGTGAATTGTTGTCCACCGGTTTGAATGATTGCATACGCTTGCATTTTGCGTTCCTCCAGTATTCATACGGGCTCAAAAAGCCGAACGCCTAGTTTAATGGAATGCCCAATTGCTGTCAATGAGATAATTTTCTTTTTTTGTTTGAAAAAAATCATTCACTTATCCTGAAAACACCATCCAGACTGCGTGCACAGGAACTTTCCGCTGACATTCAGCATGCAAGGTTAAAAGTGCAGTTTCTAAAAGACGATCAAAAGTCGAATGAGAAGTTACTAATTCTGTTTGTACAGGTACACATCTCTTTTGGGATAGGGAATTTCGATGCCCGCTTCATTGAGCCTATTGTACATTTCCGTGTTGAGTCTGTCTTCCAGTCTGTTTTTCTGAGCCGGATGTTTAACCCAGCAGCAAAGATCGAATATCAAGCCGCTATCTCCAAGACTCACGAGAAAAACTTCAGGCTTTGGATCATTCAAGGCAAGTTCTTCATCCAAACCAACTTTCAACAGGACCTCGCGAACCTGTTCCGCGTTGGACCCATAGGCCACAGACGTGGAAACCCGAATGCGGTACATTTCCGATGGTCCACCACTTTGATTGATAATCTTCTCATTGCCAATTACCGAATTGGGAATGATGATTTCCACATCGTCGCGTGTCATAATTCGCGTACTGCGCAAACCAATATTGGTCACATGACCTCGCTCGCCGCTTCCCAAGACAATGTAATCACCAATTTTATAAGGGGCATCTGCCATAATGGAGACGCCGGAAAACAAATTGGCAAGTGAATCCTTGGCCGCAAAACCCAGAACAAGGCCGACCACGCTTGCGGAAGTTAAAAGAGCCGTGGCGTTTTTGCCCCAGGTCAATAGAGCCAGGTAACTACCCACTACGAAAACGACAATTTTTAAAATCATGATAAAAAGGGGCTTTGTTCTGAGCTGGATGAGCGTTTGACCTTTCCGCTCATACGCCCAATCTACAAAAAAGGCACCAAATCCCATTCCGGCAAATACCCAAAAAGCGATAATTAAGGTGTTAATGACCTTTTGGACAATGGTCAATGGGCCAGACGATATGTGCAGGGGATAACAGCTGAGGTATAAACCATAGAGTAAAATGGTCGCGAAAATGGGTCTTCGAACCACTTCCAGGAGGTGATCGTACAAATGGACTTTTATTTTTTTTGCAATTCTCTTGAGCAGTTGATCCATAATGAACCGGACAAGATACGCCAGCAGGATGGTCGATAGAGCTATGGCGAGTGAATTGATAACGGGTGAATTGATAATTGTTACATCCCATTTAATCATGGTGTTTCTCCATTTGAAGGCTGTTTTTCCGTCTGGGGCAACAAGTAAGACCTTCTTTCTGGATACCATTATAACTCATCTTTTAAAGGCACAATTGAAATTCCGCTTCTCATCAAACGGGGATGTCACCAGCTTCCATCTTTTGTCAAATGTCATGCTCAAGACCCTTGCTATGTGTTAACAAGCTGCCAGCTTCAGTAAAATCAAGAATGAGTTAAGCCTGTTTCGTTTTTTTTAATTGAAAAGAACCGTTAGCGACTTTCAGCTTTGCGGTCAGGGTATCGCTTGCTGCAGGCTCCCCAAGAGAGGTCAAAATCTGCATCATGCCTTCTTTTTCTTTCTGCTATAATCTGCAATCAACGGTCCATTGTCAAAGGAGACCCCTATGTTCAAAATGATTAAATTCTTTTTTAAGTTTATTTTTTTTATCGTCTTTGTGGCTGTTGCGCTAATTATCGCTGGCAACTATCAGCTCGTTAAATCCTCATCCGGGTTCCACGTTTTGGAAAGAGAAGATTGGGGATTTTCAGATTGTTATGTCAACACAACCGATTGGAGTGCACTCGACTTTGCCAAAAACCCGCGAATTTCAACCGAACTCTTTAAGGATCACTTTCAGGCATTGCTCAGCGATACTAAAAAAGGTGTACAGAACTGGTGGAAAGATGTATCGAAAGATAACAATATGCCCGAACTTCAAAATATTAAAAAGGAGTTTGACTCGGCCCTGGATCAATTGAATCACGCTCTCAAAAACAACGAAATCGATATTGAGAAATACAAATCGAAGCTCAAGGAACTCAAGCAAAAAACAGAGCGAAAAATTAAAAAAGTAATGAAAGCCTTAAAAGAAGAATAAACGAGGATGACTTCATGATGAACGCACTGGATCGTGTCTATTATTTTCATGAACTGGTCAGAAAGGGAAAATACCCCAATGCTGCCGATATTGAAGAAGTCTTCAAGGTCACTGGAGCCACCGCCAGGAAGGATATCTCTTACCTCAAAGAGCGCTTGTTGGCTCCACTTGTTTACGATGAAGGTCACGAGGGATACACCTACATAGATATGTTTCACCTGCCCTTTGAGAACAATCCCCGGTTTCTTTTTTTCATCAGCCTGGTTAATCATATGGCAGAAGAAAGCGGCTTGGTCGGTCTGCCTGAGATTCAAACCATTAAAGATAAGCTCAATGCCATGCTTCCTCAATCCTACCGCAATGTCCTTAATTCGATTTGGACAGAGTGGGTGGAAATTGAATACGTGGACTCCAGGGTCTTACAGGGAATTATTGAAGCTCTTCATCTTGGCAATGCGGTTTCCTTTGTCTATCACTCGGTCAAGGGTGAGCGTTCGGAACGTATCGTTGACCCTTGGCGTCTGCTCAATTATCAAGGGCGATGGTATTTGATAGCTTATTGTCAGGAAAGGAAAGACAGGCGGCATTTTCACTGCGCGAGGATCAGAAAAATCAACGTCCTGCGGGAAAAACGGTCCGTTGAAGTTCCGGACAATTTAAGGGAAATGGAAAAAGGTTTCGGTATTTTTAAAGGTCGAAAAACTCGGGATGTCCGTATTTTCTTCAAAAAAGAAGCCGCCGCAGTTGTCAAATACCAGGTATGGCACAATGAACAGATGGTTCAAACGGCACCGGGCGGCATCATTCTCACCGTTCCGGCGGCCGATGAGCGGGAAATTATGATGAAAATCATGCAGTATGGCAGCAACGCGCGTGTTCTTGAGCCCGCGAGCCTGAGGGAACAAATCCGCATGGAAGTGAAGAAGATGCTCAGTGAATTCGATGAGCTGGAAGAGGCGACTTGAGAACGCGGTGCCATGCCGATGTTTTCAGCCTTTGTTTTTCCGGCTCGAAGTGCGTGTGCCAACCGTCGATGCTATTGTGGTTTGCAAAATGCAATTCAGGCACGCGGCAGACTTGAGATGCCGCGTGCGGCACTATAACGATTCGTTCCAGTTGCCTACCAGAATAAGCAGGTCATCCAAATCAACTTCAGCATCTCCGTCCATGTCCACCGGACCGACTTTTATTCCTCCATTGGTGCCCACCTGTACCACCAGGTCCAGAATATTGATGAAGCCATCCAGGTTGTGATCGGGAGAGAGAGGAGATGAAATGACAGTTAATACCACTTGATTTTGGTCGTATGAAATATCAAAAGTTCCAGAAGAAACGACATCCAGGGAAGAGAAGGAGATAGACGAGGCGTCCAGTACCGTAAACGACTGTCCGGGTTGGGGAAGAAAGCCCTTAATGGGTATGATTCTCAAGTCTCCATCAAGTGATGCGGTTCCTGTCACAGCGAGTTGAGATGCATTTAGAGATCCTGATGCGGCCGCCAGCTCGACAGTCAGTGTGCCATTTGCACTTTGCGTGTAATCGCCTTCAATGTGCAGTGTTCCCGGGTTTGAATAAGTACCTGGCTTAACTGTGCCGCCATTGACGGTAAGATCGCTGTAAACCCTGCCCGTACCCGTGACACTACCTTCACTTATTTCAATACCGCCGTAGGAGTGCAGGTTACCTTGAATATAGATTCTGCTTCCCGCATGCGTTTGCAGCTGACTCGGCTGGGTGATTTCGAGATTGGTACTATCTTCAGCGATCAGCCAGCCGTAGTTGTGAATATCCATTCCGTCTCCATACAAAGTAAGCGTAGAATTGGGAAAGCTGGATCTTACAATTCCGTGGTTGATGAGTCCGCCGGAGATATTGTTCCTTCCTTGAATGGTGTGGTGCTGTGAGTTGGTTAGCACCTGACCTGGCGCAATTACAATTTCTCCAGTGTCGAGGACGATTTTGCCACCGCCCGTCAAGGTCGCGATCTCTGGCACGGATACGGAAGACACAAAAGTGGCGTCACCCAACGTTAGATCTATTGTTCCGTTATTCTCGAGAACATTCTCAAGAATAAGAGTCGAATCCCGGGCAAACTGCACATTTGCAAAATTCCTGACATTGGTCAGTGTGAGAGCGACTCCTCCTTCCACATAACAAAGGCCATCACCATAAGAATAAAGATCCATACCTGAAATGTAATCACTGTATAACGTGATCCTTGAGTGATCCGCGATTAACGCATGTTCGGATGGTCTTCTGTTTTTATCCACTTTTTCATCTAAAAAGATGTCACACTCGATGACTAAATTTCCTTCATTCTCTGCCACTAATAACCCGCTGTTATCGATGCCACCTTGAGATTCAAGCATTAAAATTTCATCACTAATATTGGCTGTAATGGTGCCGTGGTTGCGCAGATCACAGTTGATGAATCCACTGCCACCGGATATGGTATGGTTGCTGTCATTGAACAATACGTACCCGCTGCCGGTAATGCTTCCGTTGTTTCTGATGATTAATTCGCCAGAGCCTTGTAAGGTCGCGTTAGCTTGCAAATTCATTGAACCGCCACTTCCTTGTTCAGGCAAACCAATATGGATTTCACCTGAATTGGCGATAATACAGTTTTCGCCCAACACACTCAGGTTAGCTCGATCCAGACAGGATAAAGAACCGTGATTTTCAATTCCGGAATAAACAGCCAGAACGGAAGAAGGCCCTGAAACCATGAGCTCAGTGTTTGACATGGACTGAATGATGAGCTGATAAATGCTGGCAGAACCAATCAACTCGACAGGCCCGCCGGCTAAAGTAACAGTGTCACTTGAACTCGGAAAAGCAGGTTCTGACCCGCATTCCTCTTCTCCCCAATTATTTTGTATGTAGAAAAATATCACCGCACATGGTTCGCCCTGACAGGTTGCGTTCCAACTGCTGTTTCCGCATGTTCCGGTCCAAACAAAGTTTGCAGAATAGATTGACGGGGTCAATGACAACAGTGCAATACTGACAAGACTAGAAAACTTCAATGTGAACTTCATAGGGTACCTCTTTAAATTCTTTAATCCGCTCTTTAAAAAATAGAAAGGGATGTATTGATTTCTTTGGGATTCAATTTAACTTGAATGTCGAAAATATGCAAGCGGTACAAGATACACTTTTAACGTCCTGATATGCCTGAAGGCCCAACGGTTAAGCGGAGTCTTCCTTTGTTCATCATCCCGTTAATTGCACTAGGTCATACAAAATTAATGTACTTAACACGGTCTTGTCAAGGTTGAAGTCACGGTGTTTTTGCTCTGTTTTCAGTGTTTAGATTGAAACTGTAAGGGGCAGCACAAAATATAAATTTTTACAATGAAGCGTACTTGATGAGTTTCGTCATTGACAAATTGCATGCTGGGAGTCAGAATTCAATCAAACTAAATTCGGCAGTTGAAGCCGTAGCGAGAGTGGCTGTGGTCTGGAAAAAAGTTGATGGTTTCTGTTTCGTGGCCTAATCAGTGATGGCGTCATGATGAGTCAAAGCCATTGTAAAACATCAGAATTTTCACCACAGTTGCAACTTGCCGGATTCAGAATCAATACAGTTAATTAGAAGGGCTTTGAATCAGAGGAATCAACCATGGACAAAAACTCAAAAAGAAAGATCCATCAAATTCTGAATGAAACCAAAAAAATGAATAGTGAAGAGCTGGCTTCCTATCTTAAACAATTATCGCAGGCTGATCAGGAGCTCAGCATAGAAGCTACAGCTATTTTTTCCTTAGAGAAAGAAGGCCTCATCTCTGAAAAAGATGCGATAGAGTGGTACCAACCCGAGTTGAATTCCAAACAGGAACAAACAGATCGCGCCTTTGAGGAAATAGGCATCGGCTCCCAGATTGGGCCTTACACACTCATGTCGGAATTGGGTTCGGGGGGAATGGGGACTGTCTATCTAGCAGAACAAACTCAGCCTGTCCTGCGTCATGTGGCATTGAAGCTTCTGCACATGGAAGATGAAGAAAAAGCTGAAATGCTTGCATCTGAAATTCAAGCGCTGGCAGTCATGAACCACTCCTTTATCGCCAAGGTCTTTGAAACGGGCTTAAGTACCAAAGGCCAGCCCTGGTTCGCCATGGAGTACGTCAAAGGTCAACCCATCACCCAGTACTGTGACTTCAATCAACTTTCCATTCGCGATCGTCTCAAGCTTTTCATGAAAGTCTGCACGGGCATACAGCACGCACATATGAAGGGAATCATCCACAGGGATATCAAGCCGGAAAACATTCTGATCAGTGCCGAAGAAGGTGAACCAACGCCTAAGATCATTGATTTTGGTGTGGCGAAATCCATTGACAGTGGAAGTCCCCAATTAAGACGACTCTGTCAGGATGATCGCATTGCCGGAACACCTACTTACATGAGTCCCGAGCAATTGACTAAACCCAATGAACTGGACACACGGGCAGATGTCTATGCTCTTGGCTTGTTGTTGTTTGAGCTACTGGTGGGCGTTCAGCCTTTTGTGATGGGAGAAACATCCTATTTCTCCGTTCTTCACAGAATTATCAATGAATCCATACCTGAACCCACGATTTATTTTGAGAAACTCGGTCAGGAGGCTCATGACGTTGCCAAATCCAGGAGTACTCATTTTTCTGTACTGCTAAAAGTCCTCAAAGGCGATCTGAAATCCATCATTCTAAAAGCAATGGCAAAAGACCGGGATGATCGATACGACTCAGTTTCTGATTTGTCGATGGACATAAAACGCTGGTTAAATGGAGAAGAAGTAACCGCATACAACGGGAACTTCGCCTACCGATGTCGTAAATTTTTCAAAAGACACTGGCTGGCATCAACTGCTGCCACTGTTTCAGGTTTGTCACTTATCATTGGCTTGAGCTTTTCGCTCTATCACTTCTTTCAGGCGGTTGAAGCAGAGCGCGCGGCGGCGTTGGAAGCGAAGAAAGCGTGGACCATTAACCAGTTTCTGAGTGATATGCTTGCATCCGCAGACCCGGACTTGCACGGCCCGGAAGTCAAGGTAGTTGATATACTGGATATCGCTTCCGCAGATCTCGACCTGGAACTAATCCAGAACCAGGATGTTGAAATGGCCTTGAGGGAAACACTTGGCGAAACCTACGCTCAGCTGGGTTTAAACGAAAAAGCTGAGATGGAAACGGCCAGAGCCCTGACATTAGCGGAACAACAGCAGGGAAAAGAGCATCGTGAGTACTTTAAGGCTGCATCGCTGCACGCCATGGTTTTGGGCCGGAAGGGTGAATACGATCAGGCGGATGAGCTGCTCTCCAATCTGAGAGCCAGAATCGCAGATTACCCCGAACTGTCCAGACGCGAGCGCATTGAAGCCGAAATTCACCATGCCATGATCAAATCCGGTAAGGGAAAATACACTGAAGCTCACACTCTGCTGAATCAGGTAGCTCTGGAATTGGAAGAGCGTCCAGAAGAAGACGACACCATCTTGCTGACGGTTCAAAACAATTTGGCTCAAGTGATGATTAAAGAAAAAGCATACGAAGAGGCCGCCAATCTTCTGGAAAATGTCCTGGATAAGAGAAAGCAGATGTATGGTGAAGGACATCCGCGTACACTGACAAGTATGAACAACCTCGCCCTGCTGTATGCCAAAATGTCGAAAATGGATGAAGCCAGAAAGATGCATGAAATTGTACTGGAAAAGAGAACCGACTTGTTGGGCTCAGAGCACCCTCAAACACTGCATGCAATGGATAATCTGGCTTTGGACTGGCTGAGGTCAAAAAAATTCGATAAAGCAGTTGAACTGTTATTACGTTCCTATCAGCTCCGCAAAAAACTTTTAGGTGAAAATGACAGTAAAACGCTGAAAACCCAGAAAAATCTCGTTGTTGCGTTAATCGGCAATCAAGACTATAAACAGGCAGCAGAGATCAGCCGTGTCCTTTCAAAAAAAGCGGAAGCGGTTTACGGACTAACCCATCGGACCACCATGTTTGCCTATACTTCTCTCGGCTTGAGCTATTTCAACCAAAAACAGTTCACAAAAGCACTTTCAGTTTTTGAAGATATATCACAGAGAATTCAAAAAAAGCTGCCAAAGGACCACCCTCAAATAACCGCTTTAAATTCCTTGATCGGAAAAACGCTGCTGGTTTCTGGAGACTACAGGAAAGCTGAACCCATTCTCATTCAAACCTATGAGGCCTATCGCGATTCAAAGGGTGCAACTCACCCCATTACATTAAACAGTCTTCAGACGATTATTGCTTTGTATCAAAAATGGAAAAAGCCCGACAAGCTTGAAACGTATCAGGCTTTGTTGAGTTCAAAACCTTAAACCGGAAAAATTTCAGTTCGATAGAAGTGCACTGCCTAAGGGCAAAAAGGAGCCTAGGATTTGGATTCTTTCCGTTTTCTGGCTTTTTCTCTCAACTTGGCTGCCAACCCGAGCTTGTTTTCTTGACGGGCCCTTGCAATGGCTAAGGCATTGGCAGGAACATCTTTGCTAATCGTACTGCCTGCTCCCACGTAGCTGTCATTACCCAGGTTAACGGGTGCGATCAGCTGTGAATCACTTCCAATGAAAACGCGATCACCCAGCGTTGTCCGGCTTTTATTGTAACCGTCGTAATTGCAGGTGATAGTGCCTGCGCCGATATTGCAGTCCTGGCCGATGACGGTATCTCCCAAATAGGTGAGATGACTGGCCTTGGAACCTTTGCCCAGCTTGGCCTTTTTGGTTTCAACAAAATTGCCAACTCTCGTGTTTTCTTCAAGTTGAGATCCAGGTCTAATGTGTGCAAAAGGGCCGACAGAAGCATTTCGGCCAATCCAGCTGTCCTGGATAACCGAGTAAGGTCTTATTTCCGCTCCTGTTTCTATGGTGGAGTCGGTAATAATGCAGCCCTGACCGACAGACGCACCTGTGCCTATGCGGCTCATGCCTTTGATCTGAACTTGGGGGTCTATTCGGACGCCCTGCTCCACGTGCACAAATTCTTCTACCCACACCATGGAAGGCTCGAGAAAATAGACACCTTTCGCCATGAGTTCTTCTCTCTTGAGTTGAAAGAAGTGCTGATTGAGAATCCCGTGATCGCGATTTGTTTTCAGAGGGTACAGGTGAAGCGGGTCAAATCTGGGTTTGTACGGACGATTCTCTTTCACCCAATCCTGGAGCGCCATGGAGCATAGAGACGGATCGCCCAGACTCCCGACGATGCCCCAATCTGGACGTTCTGACATAAAAACAGCTATTTTCTTGTGTTGTCTTGTTTCTTTTTCGAGTTTTCTTAGAAATGGCAGCGATAACAGGGGAAATAAGCCCTCAATCCAGAGAAAAGGCTGTTCTAACAGCGATTTTTCAGGCCATTGCGATTCACCCAGAAAGGATACACTGAATATTTCATCGGTAAAAGCTTCGCTCATTCTGTTCGCAGCAGTCTGTCCGGCGATGGACAGTTCTCCAAGTTGAAGGGGGTAACGAACAAAAATATTCATCAATCAACCGCTATTCTTCGGTTTGTAAAAATGAGAAAAGCTCATGAGAGAGGTAGTTTTGATAAGAAGGAGAGTGGATGGCATAACCTCTGTTTTTGGGATCAAGAGCAATGGCTTCCGTTAACAGGGAAAGAGCCTCTTCGACATGGTCCTGTTCAATGGCTATTTCCGATTTGAGATATTCAGCGGCACCTTTTTCCAGGTCACGCATGGTATCGATCATTTTGGTCGCTTCTTCATAGAGCTTTTCATTCATTAAAGCCGACAGATGTACAAAACTGGGCTTCAACTGGTTGATCTCGATTTTGGCTGGCTGATTCAGCTTCTGATTGCAAATGGAAAGGAACTGCTCCATTCTGGTTTTCTGCCACTGTGCTAGAGATTCATCACTGATGAGCTTTTCAAAGGACGTCTTCGCTTTTTTAAAATCTTTTTTATAAAAAGCGTTAAAGGCACTGTCCACTGATTTCATGGTTTTCTTACTCAGTTCGTTTTTACTCATTTGTTGTTTTCCTCTCTCGTTACTAAGGCAGAATGCCTTTTATTGACCGTGTCGCGCGTTATCAAGTCCGATCTTGATCAGCTTCTCGCACATGCAATCGCATAATATACCTTATCCAGACACAAAGTGCGAGAAGTTATTTTCAGCTCGAAAGATGCGAGTTCATCCATGGCAGTCTGCCTGGGCGGCAGCTGTTTCTGTTGTTTTTTCTAAAACACAATCTGACTTCAGGTATGGGCGTTCCACTTGTTTCACACGGTATTTCCCGAGTTTACAATGTCAAAGAATTCCGGTGACCTTGAACTTGAAAAAGGTCTCACCTGGTCAAGCTGCACAATTCTTGCGAGGCACTTTTTGGACTATCTAAAGGCAGCGTGTATCCCTTTCTCTGTTTCCATGGAGACCCCTTCTTTTTTCAGACTTTTCCTGTAGGCCCGAATAGAAACCTGCTTTTTTTCTTTCGGCAATGCAGAGCGGTACTTTCTTGCCTGTATAAAGGCGTATGCTCCCTTTTCATCGGAAACCGTGAATCGGGAAAACTCCGGCCCAAATACATAAGAAATACTGTTGATATTGAAGTGATGAGTGCCCGGTTTCAGTCCTTTAACAACCAATTGCTTATTTTTTCCGGAATACTTGATAGGTACATCCACGCCATCTATTTCAAGGGATATCACGTACTTGACCTTGCTGACAAACTCGATGATCAAAGTGTTGCCCGGAACTTGATCTATTTTGAAAGATTCTTTCTTGCTGCAGGAAAGAGCCAGCAGACAAAAGGTGCCTATGTAGAAAGCCCGCTTCATTCTTTTTCCTTCAGTTCGAGTAAAACACCGTGAGTTGACTTGGGATGCACAAAAGCAACGCGACATCCACCTGCGCCAATAACGGGTTTTTCATTAATGAGTCTGACGCCCTTTTCCGCGTATTCCTGAAGCGCTTCTTCCAGATTGTCCACTTCCACGCAAAGGTGATGGATGCCTCCGCCTTTTTTGGCGATGTACTTGGCAATGGGGCTGTCTTCCGCAGTGGGTTCCAGCAGTTCGATATGCGATTCACCACAGTGAAAAAAAGCTACTCTAACTTTTTGTTCTTCAACTGTTTCTATGTGATCGAAGTGAAATTTCAGATCTTTGTAGGCGCTGGCAGCTGCATCGAGATTTGGAACTGCAATTCCGATATGATCAATTTTATTGGGCATGTTAATTCTCCTTTAAAATCAGTTTGGCCGCTTCAACACAATTGCACATCAGCTGACCAATGGTCAGGGTGCCCACACCGCCAGGTACGGGTGTGACGCGTTCGGCTTTTTTTATAGCGGACGAATAGTGCACGTCCCCATAAAGCATCCGTCCTCTTTCCTTGAACTTTTTGGCTTTTCTACTGTCTGGATCCAACAGTTGAGCGGCCAGATCCGTGTCGGTGACTTCATTGATTCCAACGTCAATGACATGAGCGCCTTCTTTTATCCAGTCGCCTTTGACCAGGCCCGGTACGCCAACGGCTGCAACGATGAGATCCGCTTCGCTACAAACCTGCTCCGGGTTTTGAGTTCGACTGTGCATTACCGTGACAGTTGCGTGCTCTCTGAGCAGAAGTTGAACCATGGGTTTACCCACAATGTCAGACCTGCCGACCACCACCGCTCTCTTTCCTTTCAGTTCATAACCCGACTCCGCAATTAGAGCCATAACTCCCATGGGAGTACAGGGAATCAGACCGGGCTGACCCAGCGACAATCTGCCGACATTGACGGGATGGAATCCATCGACGTCTTTATTGGGATCGATGGCTTGGATTACCTTGTCGGTTGAAATGTGTTTGGGCAGCGGCATTTGAACCAGGATGCCGTGTACCGAAGCATCTTCATTGAGACGTTGGACTTCGCGAAGCAAGACTTCCTCGGACACATCGGCCCCAAGCCGAATACACGTCGATTTCATTCCAATAGCCTTGCAACCTTCTGTTTTCTTGCTGACATAGACTTGACTGGCGGGGTTTTCTCCCACCAGGATAACCACCAAATGAGGTGTAACGTCTTGCTGCAAAAGTGCAGATACTCCCTGCCGTGCTTTTTGAAAGAGCTTTTCTGCTGTTGCTTTACATGACCATCGTTTTCCCATTTTATCCCTCCACGGGGTAGTTATCAAACGCAAGAGACAGTTTACAAAACCCGTCGAAGAAGTAAAGAGATTTGTCTCTAAAAAAATGCGAATCAGGGAACCTGACGGGTGTCCAGCTTGAGCATGGAGTAATCCTTGGGTATTTCAAAGTGTGTGTAGTCGGTATTTTTTCGCAGTTCGAAATGTTTAAATGCGGCTACCATCTCTATTTTGTCGTTTCCCAGTTTCATGGTGGTGTGGATAGAAACAGGAATCCCCCAGGTCTGCCTTAAGATACTGCCTATCACGTGTTTAACATCCCCCGGTACATCGGAACCCAAGAGGGCAATCATGAATCGCTTGTAATCATTGGTTGAGAGAAATGGATGGGGGAACGTCCACCACACGGTCTCAACATCCATGTGTTCCGGATAATCCAGTTTATAAGCCTGGCAGGGAAAACCCTGTACTATTTTTCTCTTGTTCAGCTTTGTCAGATAGGAACCTGAATATTCAAGTATGCCGTTGGTAATAGGCGTCAGCCCGGTGAAAAAACGACGCAGATGTCCCTTTGTTGTTGAAGAGTTGGAAATTTGATAGGTCTTGCCTTCATGATCGATATAGATGAAAAGCTGTAATCTAAAATCAAAAATAAGTGAGAAAGAACCTCTGTCAACTCGCACTCTGCTTTTTCCAATGGCGATATGATTGGTCCAACTGGCGGTCCTTTCCCCATTGAGCGTGATCGCAAGTTCCTGGACCATAAAAACAGCGTCTTTTTCAGGCGGTCGCAGCAACAAAATGGAAAATAAAAGTAGCGTCATTATTCATCCCGGAATCACAGGCGGTGAGTTCCCAATTTCAATGTGATCTATTCTACACCAATCATCTGCGAATTGACCGGAAAAGTGTCTTCCGACACCAGTGAGATGCCTAAATAACTGATTTAAATTGGCTTTTACAAAAACAAGTTTACTGAATCGTCCCTGAGAGCTTTGTATAAGTGCTGCCTTATCAATGGTTTAGACAATTGATCTTGCAATAATTGCATTTTTTGTATTTTGCGATATTAATGCTCATGTTTGCGGCAAACTGGAGTAAAATGAAATGGATAATAGACAGCTTCAAGTAAGTTCTCTAATAAAGGAAAGTGTGTTTGGTATTAGCTTATGAACGATATCGTAAAAAGACCTGAGACAGAATGGAACAGCTTGAGTGCTATTGATTTTTACAAAATCGAGCGCTGGGGAGCGGGATACTTTTCTGTCAATGACGAGGGCAATCTCTGTGTGTGCCTTCCTGAAGATCCGACAATTAAAGTTGACTTGAAGCTGGTTGTCGATGAAATGAGAAAACGAAAAATAGAACCACCCTTCATTATAAGGGTCATGAATATTCTTGAAGATCGCATCGTTAAACTTGCGACGTGCTTTCAGGAAGCCATAGAATCATGTCAGTATCAAGGCCGTTACCTGCCTCTTTTTCCGGTTAAAGTTAACCAGCAAAAACAGGTTATCGAGAGTATCAAGGAATATGGCCATTCCTATGGAATGGGTCTGGAAGTGGGCTCAAAAGCCGAGTTGATCGCCGCGCTTGCCTATACGTCACGGCCGGAAGCCCTGTTGGTCTGCAATGGTTACAAAGACATGGAGTTTGCGGAAATTGTGGGGATGGCTCACAAGATGGGGAAAAAAATCATTCCTGTCATTGAAAAGTATTCGGAAATTGAAACCTTCCTGCTGCACCACAGCCATACCGGCATCATGCCTGAAATCGGTGTTCGTTTAAAACTGTCTGTTCGCGGAATGGGTCAATGGGCCAATTCAGGTGGTGACCGTTCAAAATTCGGTCTGCGTATTCCCGAAATTATGCAGCTTGTGAAACGCTTAAAAGAAAAGGGACTCCTGTCTAAACTCAAACTCCTGCACTTTCACATGGGAAGCCAGATTACTCAAATTAATGCCGTGAAACAGGCTCTTACCGAAGCGGGTAGAGTGTATGGCGAGCTGGTCGCCCTGGGTGCTGAAATGGAATTTCTGGATGTAGGCGGCGGGCTGGGTGTCGATTACGATGGCTCTACCCATAACACCTTTACAACTATCAACTACACCATCCAGGAATACGCTAATGATGTCATTTACCGTATCAAACAGGTTTGCGATCAGTTCCATGTGGAGCACCCGGTTATTCTCTCTGAATCCGGACGCTTCCTTTCCGCTCACTATTCCTTCATTATCGCAAACATCGCCACCTTTGGTCGTCTTCAAAACCGGGAACCCATTCAGCAGCCAAAAGACGATGAACCTGGACTGATGAAGGAACTCTATGAAATATATGAGTTTATTGAAAAAGACGGAACCCAGTTTCTTGAGAACTATCACGACGCCGTTCAGGCAAGAACAGAAGTCGTCAATCTCTTCAATCTCGGTTATCTCACCATGGAACAACGAGCCAGGTGTGAACGTATCTTTTGGGCTATTATGATGCTTGTTCAGAGGCAGCTGGACCAAATGAAGTCGGTGCCGGTCGAACTGGAAGACCTGGAATTGAATCTGACAGACACTTACTTCGCCAATTTCTCTCTTTTCCAATCGCTACCCGACGCGTGGGCCATCAACCAGATCTTCCCGCTCATTCCAATCCACAGGCTGAACGAGAAACCAAGCCGAAGAGGGGTTGTTGTCGATCTCACTTGTGATTCCGACGGCTGCATCAAGGAGTACATCGGATCCACCCAGAATCGTCCTTTCGTCTGGCTCCACCCTGAGAAACAGGGCGAGCCCTACTACATTGGTATTTTTCTTGTTGGTGCTTACCAGGAGACGCTTGGCGAACTGCACAATTTATTTGGAGAAACCAATGCGGTTCAGCTGGATCTTCTGGGAAACAACAAGTACCAGGTGTCCAGTTTCGAAAAAGGCGACAGTGTCAAAGATGTCCTCAAGGATGTCGGTTATAGCAGCGCGTCTTTGCTCAACCGAATGCGGAGTCAGGTTGAACATGCAGTTCAAACTGGATGTCTGTCACTGGAAGACTCCGCGGTTGTTATGGATCAGTATGAAAAGGTACTCAAGGGATACACCTATTTTAAGCCGATCTCTGATTGTTAGAAACCACTTTCCTGTCAATAGATACATGACACAGACTAACTTATTGTAACTGGGCTTGCTCAGGAAACGGTAAAACGCGTTTGACCACACCCTCTGGAAGTAATGAAAAACACGTGTTTTGTGCCAGAAGTTGAGGTCCGATAACGCTTGACCGCAGTGTCAGGATTTGGTAATTTGCTCGTAGTCAGCGGGCGTAGCTCAGTTGGTAGAGCATCAGCTTCCCAAGCTGAGGGTCGCGAGTTCGAGTCTCGTCGCCCGCTCCATTATTCCTGGCTACATTAAAAACAGATTTAATCCAATCTTCGCAAAAAAAAAACGATGAACAGAGCGGACCAGTCGAGTTCTTTTTTAAAAAAAGCCTGCAGATTACCTGTTTTCGACATCGTTTGTAATTCAAGGTATGAAAACGTGAGAGGGAGAGAGCATGGGTCTCTTTGGCGGAAAAAACAATGACAACAAGCCGGTACGAACAGAAAAAAGCAGTGTGGGCCGTTCATTTCAACGCGAATCGCACTTAGGAACAGGCACTCAGGTAGAAGGAACGCTTTCAGGCAGCGTACCCATTGTGATTGATGGTTCGCTGAAAGGTGAAATCAAAAGTGCCGGTAACGTAACGATCGGCAAAGAGGGTAAAATTGAAGCGGAAGTGAAATGTCAGTCGATTGTTATCGAAGGTGAAGTTATCGGAAAGGTCTATGCCTCTGAAAAAATTCGGATTGAATCGACAGGTGCCCTCAGGGGCGATATTGAAACCAAATCGTTTGTCAATCAGCCAGGTGGCTTTTTTGAGGGCTATTCCCACATGGTGAAAGAGAAGAACGCAAAGAAAAAAAACGATTGATCAACCTCTCACCATGACAGGTTCACTGCAAAACCGGAATGCTTCAATTGGCAAAAAAACCGAGCTCAGTTTGAGCGGGCTCCTTTAAAGCCGGAATTAGCTGGCAATGATGCTTGTCAGGTTAATGATAAGGTATGCGCAAACCCGATACCTAGAATTGCTGTATGATGTTATGATTATTCAAGTCGGGAATTTGCTCATTTTTTCCCGCTCTGTCAATAACGCAAAAAAGGTATTTGATGATCGGAACTCTTTTCGCAGGATATAAAATAATCGAACGTCTCGGCGGTCTGTCCAATGGGGTTGTCTTTCGCGCTTACGATCCCAGAAGTGAGCAGTTTGTCGCTATCAAGATCCTCATAAAAGACATGTTCTTGACCCCGGAAAAACAGGCGCGATTCCTGAGAGAAGCACAAACCGCTGTTATTCTCGAGCATGCCAATATTGCTAAATTATTGGAACTGGGTGACTCAAGGGGAACTCAATATCTTGTTATGGAATACATCGAGGGCAAAACATTTCGAGAGATCATTGAAGCCGAACCCAATGGTGTGACCATTAAGGGTTTTGTGGGGATCATCGATCCGGTTTTGGATGCCCTGGCCTATGCCCACCAGAAAGGCGTCATTCATCGCGATCTCAAACCGGAGAATTTGATACTGAATAAAAACGGCGTGCCTGTCATTGTCGATTTTGGACTGGTAAAAATGTCGGATTCCGAACGTCCTGACATCGGATATATTACATCCCAGGGCATGGTTCTCGGCAGTCCGGGCTATATGGCTCCTGAACAAGTATCCTCTCTACCGCAGGATCACCGCACAGATCTCTTCTCCATAGGTGTTATCATGTATGAGCTTCTTTGCGGTTCCAATCCTTTCTGTGATGGCTCGCCCATCAAGGCCATGCAGAAAATACTCTATGATGACCCTCTCACTCTGGAACTCATTCGTCCCGACCTTCCTACCAAGGCAAGCAATATCATCCACAAATGCATGTCAAAGGATCCAAACGATCGCTTCAATCATGCCGAAGAGCTTCAGCGTGAACTAAAAAAAGCAATAGAATCAGGCTGGTAATTCGGATTTATTTATGTCAAAAAATTTATTAACCTTTGCGAGCGTTTTCTGTTTCCTTTCCCTGGCGGTCTACTTTCTGCCTCAAACTGAATCATCACAGGAACTCCTCGATCCAGGTCAGCAAATGGACCGCCTGGCGATAGCCTATCTCATTGCCCGCGATGGGGATGATTTTGAGTTTGACTCTTTTCAAAAGAACATGAACACGCTTGGCAAAGCCATGTCCAGCGATGAACAGGTTCAACTGTTTCTCGCTTTGGTTGCCTTTCTTGAAGGTGAGGCATACGAAGTGCCGGCTGAAAAGGCGATTGACGATCCCCGCTGGGACCTGATCGGGTTTCTTCAAGATAAGCGGGAAGCTGTTCCGGATGCCACAGGCATTCTAACCAGCCAGACCTGGCTTGATATGATTTTGCTGCGGGAGTTTTTTGAAAAAACGGATCAAAAAGAGCAAGCACTGGATGTTGCACTTGATTTGAAGTTTTACGAACAGGACTTGCGTTCTACCGCGACAAAAGCCTCCTATCTGGAGTTGATCAGCCTGATTGGCCTGGCTCTTGTCATCCAGACCTTCTTCCAGTGGGCGACATTTAAGAAGCTCAACTGGGACCTGTTCAAACTCCGCCCCATCGAGCGTCCTCTCAAGCCTCTCGTCCAGTTTTTGGTGGTTTTTTTCTTCGTATTTACGGTCATCCAACAGGTTTTATCCATGCTTTCTGCTGGAATTTGGATGTCTCTGCTGAGTTATCTTTTTGGTATAGCACTAGCCTGGGTGCTTTTGGAAAAACTCCTTTTTTCGCGGCGGGAGATCCTGCAGCTAGGTGGACTTTCTGAAGTCAAAATGACCTTTACAACACTGGTAACAGCCGTACTTGGCTTCTGTGTCCTGGTTTTTATGTATCGCATGGTTTTATTTGGACTGTCACTGGTTAACTGGCCCTTTAACGGCGATATGTCGGGTTATGAAGAACTCATGAACAATCCGGTTTCGGCCTCTGTCATGATTCTTCTTTCCTGTCTGATTGCTCCCATTTGGGAAGAGTTCTTGTTTCGCGGTTTGATTTTTAAAACCATGGCCCACTCCATGACGCGTCTGGAAGCTCTGCTGTGGTCCTCTTTGGTTTTTGCTCTGTTTCATCCGACCAATTACCTGCCGCTCGTCTTCACCATGGGCTTTTGCCTCGGACTGATTTACATGCGTTCCAGGAACCTGCTGGCTCCCGTTGTGGCTCACGTGCTCTGGAATTTAACCAATCTTCTCATGATCTAAAAGGTAGCAAGCCATGCGCGCACTTCTCATCGGACTTTTCTTGATTCATCTCTTTTTACCCGCTGACGATCTTCAGTGGCCGCTCAAAGGCGAACCCAGACTTTCGGCCTCTTTTACGGAGTACAGAGGAAGCCGCTTCCACATGGGACTGGATCTTTCGACCGGTGGCGTGGAGGGACTGAACGTTTTCCCTGTTCAAGATGGCACCATTTTTAAAGTGAGATCAACGGAGTTGGGTTACGGTAACTCGATCTACATTCGGCACGCAAATGGTCACATTTCTGTCTACGCGCACTTAGCCCAGTTTGGCGAAAAAATTCTAAGCCGACTGCGTGCCATGAAAGTTAATCTAAACACTTATTTCGGAACAAAAGAATTGAATCTTCCCGTTTCCAAGGACGATTGTATCGCTTTTTCAGGGGAAAGCGGATCGGGTCCTGCTCATCTTCACTTTGAAATTCGGGACAAAGACAACCGTCCGCTCAGCCCTGTGGATGCCGGACTGAAACTGGGAAAAAACTACCAGGAGACTCTGGTTGTAAAAGCAATAAGAATCTCACCTCTGACAGCGGGCGGAACGGTCAATGGCGGCAAATTCCCCTATGTTTGCACCGACTTTTCCAGGCCCATTCAAGCCAGTGGAAAAATAGGCCTTGAAATAATGGGTTATGTTCAGCTTCCCAATGGCAACCGCATGGGATTTACAGAAGTTGCCATTCTGGTGAATGGAAAAGAGCGCGAAGGTTGGCATCCGCAAGTTCTCTCGTATAGTTACTACCGACAGAGCCATAAAGTCTACAACCGCTTTTATTCGGGCTTTGGTCCAACTCAATACGTTTACCGGTTTAACCATCTATCCGACCCTGGAATTCCCGGCTTCCGTTTTTCCGGGCCTGTTGTTGTCGATCAGGCTGTTCAATTGGACATTCAACTCAAGGGTATGAAAAGTGAACGCTTGATTCAGCTCAACTTGAAACAAGATGCCGTCAGAAATACCACCAACTCGTCTCACTTTGTCAACATCGTTCCCGACTTTGATATGTCTCATGGCCGGGTGCGATACAAACTCCATTCCACAGGACAAACTCAAATCCGGGCACTGAAGCCAGCCATGATCCTTCCCATGTCGAAAGACGCACCTGTCAACCTGCTTGGAAGACTGCCCGAGCAAGCCAATCAACCTTTTCAGTTTGGTAAATGGAACATCACCTCCAGCAAGCCGGCCAAGTTGGTTGCATGCAAACAGATTCAAACACCGCGCAAGGGTCTTCAAAAACTCAGTACGGCTTTGATTTTTGAAAATTGCGGTCAACCCGCAGCACGGTTAAGCGTTTCCTGGTCACCGCCCGAAGGAACGAAGAACATGCATCAGCTCGGCTTTTACACCTGGTCAGCCAATCGAAAAAAATGGTCTTTCAATCAGCCCTATCGGCAAAACAGGGGCCAAATAAAACTGTCGTTCTTTACCGTTTGTACCGTACTAAGAGATACAGGTCAACCCACCATCGGGAAAATAAGCTCGCACAGCTATTTCACAGGCAGGAAGCGGGTGGTTCGAATCCGAGATAAACAAAGCGGTATTGATTGGGATCGAGCCTCGTTTTTCATGAAGGGAAAACACGCCCCATTGGAAAAAGACAGAGACAGAGGCTGGATAATTCTACCCGACAACCTCCATTTCCCCATTCGGATCGATGTTGTGGATAAAGCGGGCAATCGAGCTTCTAAAGTCTTTAAGAGTTTGTAAGTCCTTGGTGCCCAAATGGCTGTTCATAGTTATCTGTCCAAACAGCGATGAAACAGGGTGATTATGGGATAATACCTTTGGTTACCAAAAGATGCTAGCAAGCAACTTTTTGAAAAAGCTTTTTTACGGTGACACCGTGATTGAAAAAAGGAGTTTAACTAAGTGTACAATGCAAATCAAAGGATGATATCATCCAACAGGCCTATAATATTGTTAATAAGATCAATCAAAAAGGCGAACTAGCAATAGGCCAAAATGTTATTAAAACTAAGATGAATGGTAAGGATTCCACCATAATTATTAACATTGATGATGATGCACTAAGAAATGTTGGTGTTTTTGCTGGCCATAGTAATAGGGAATGGAGAGGTGCTAATGTCATTTATGATTAGTAACACTGAATTAAATTGTTTAGCTATAGAAGCCTTAATAAAAAATGATGATGAACAATTTATTAGGTGCTTGGAGACAGCAAGTGAAAAGGAAAAGTTAAGCGAAAAGGGTAGGGTCCTTATGGGAATAACGCTTATGATGCCACCATTTGGTGATTACTATTCCGCATTAAAGATGTTTTTGATGAGTGAAAAAAAACAATTAATATCCTTGGATGCAGCTATTTGGCATGCATATCTATATACCACATTATATCCTGAGAATAATTCATTTGACAAAATATTGGAAGAAAATAGAGATAACGAGATCTCTTCATTCATGCTAGCACAATACTATGACCAGTGTGGAAAACACAACATGGCAATTGAAGCCGTAAATGCTTCAATTCAAACAGGAGAGTTCCCAAATAATTTAATTCTTAAAGCTCAAATTGACTGCGTTTGACAAGATAAAAGGGGCCCGGCGCGACAGCGCAATAGGGACCCGCCTGGGTTAAAAAAAATAGAGTAAAAAAAGACGCCATAGCGTCATTTT
>PDWJ01000687.1_pt1 | contig 47556 bp, 37 predicted proteins | sample 1430881 | NCBI WGS metagenome assembly PDWJ01 (sample SAMN01162460, study PRJNA174530) | Oral metagenome, whole genome shotgun sequencing project. | biome: Marine environment; feature: Marine mammal; material: Swab sample of the gingival sulcus; isolation source: swab sample of gingival sulcus...
ACACTACCACATTTTGATCTCTGGAGCCGGCAACCAGACTCGAACTGGTGACCTGCTGATTACAAATCAGCTGCTCTACCAACTGAGCTACGCCGGCCCGCAACAAAAAAGTATTATACAGGAAAACAGCGTCATGTCAACCATCGGAGTCCAGGATTGTGACAGGAGGAGAAGTACGAGTAAATATTGGGCACCTCTAAAAACCTACATCCGAATCTCCCAGCCTCAGCTTGTTCCGCCAGAGCCCTGTCTCGTCCAAACGACCTGAGGCGAGTTTCTGAGTTTTTAGAGGTACACTATATAATAGAGCAGGAGTCTGTTTCTCTTCAAATTGTAAAAATAGTAGAAATCCTTCTCTGACGAAAAAACACATGAAAAAACTTGACAACAACATGAACAACGAGGATAATTTGCTTTTATATATCGAAAATAGAGACGAGACGTTGTTGCCATCGGTGGTGAGGGCGAAGACGTTTCGCATTCGACCCTGGTCACCGAGGAGGAACGAATTTTTATGAATCACATTGCGACACGAACCGAGTTTGAAGCGTATGGCCTGAGGAAAGAGCTTCTGAACGCCTTGGCTGCTAAGGGATTTGATACCCCCATGCCTGTTCAGGAGCAGGTACTCTCCTCTCCTGATCGACAGGGGGATCTGATCGTCCAGGCCAGAACTGGGAGCGGAAAGACTCTGGGGTTCCTGCTTCCGCTTTTGAACGACCTTCCCCGCGAGACGACGACCCCCCAGATCCTGGTCCTCTCCCCTACCCGGGAGTTGGCCCAGCAGATCGCCGGAGAAGCTCAATGGCTTGGACGATACATGGGACTATCGACCGCATCCTTGGTCGGAGGAATGAATATGGAACGCCAAATCACCGATCTTCGTCGAGGAGCAGCTCTCGTCGTAGGGACGCCTGGTAGGACCCTCGACCACATTCGGAGAAGAACTCTGAGGACCGATGCAATCCACTCTATCGTCCTGGACGAAGGAGACACCATGCTGGATATGGGGTTTCGGGACGAGATAGAAGCCATCCTGGAGGCCATCCCATCAGAGCGAAGAATCTGGCTTTTCTCGGCCACCATGCCTAGCGAGGTGGCATCTCTGACTAAGCGCTACCTCACCGATCCAAGCTGGATAACCCTCTGCCACGACGAGGACCAGCACGAGGATATCACACATCGGGTCTACCTGGTCCCATCGGGCAAACGACTTGAGGGCCTCGTCAACGTCCTGCTCTGGGAGAATCCCGAGATGGGCCTGATCTTCTGTCACACGAAAGCCGGCACAGTGGAGACCATGGAGCGTCTCCAGGCAGAAGGCTTTGCAGCATCCGCCCTCCACGGCGACATGAGCCAACTCGAACGCAACAGCGTGATGAACGCCTTTCGTCAGGGACGTATCCCATTCCTGGTAGCCACAAATGTCGCAGCCAGGGGACTGGATGTCCAGGGAGTCTCCCACGTTATCCAGATCGGTCTACCGGATAACCTGGAGACCTTCGTCCATCGGAGCGGTCGAACTGGACGGGCCGGTCAGGAGGGACAGAACATCCTGGTACTCACCCCGAGAGAACGGGGCCGATTCAAGGCCATGCTCCGGGCATCGTCCATGGACCTGAACTGGGTCAACGTACCAGATATGGCCGAGATCGCCAAGGTCCAGAGAGGGCTTCAAGAAAGCGCCTTAGTGGACGGACCAGAACCTACGACCGATTCTTTGGCGTGGGCCAACGAGTTGTTGGATATGCTCCCCGCTCAAGACCTGGTGGCCCGCCTCTTGGGAAGTTACGTCAAGGGACTGCCCAACGGCTACGACCTTCGTAAAACACTCCAGGACGAGATCGAAAACCGGCGATCCTTCCGAAACTCCAGAGACAGGGACCGTCGCCCCAGAAGAAGCGATAATCCAAGAGGACGGTCCTCCTTTAGAGGACGAGCCAGATCCATCAAGCTCTCTAAAGGACGTATGGACGAGGATTGGTCCGTAGGGCGGATTTTGGCAACCCTGTGCCAGGCTCTGAACGTGGATCGAAGCGAAGTGGGCAATATCCGCATGAGAGACAGCCACACCGAGGTCGAGCTCGGCCCCTTGGCGTCGGACCGAATCAACGGTGACGGTGCCGTTCGACTAACCCAATGGGGGCTTCTGGATGGTCAGGACCATCGTTCCACCTCACCTTCTCGCCGTCACCGGGATCGATAGTGCCTGAAAGTTCCACCCACCCTAAAAAATGTCAAAAGAGCCCGAGGCATAGACCTCTAGCAGATCGTTGACAAATCCGCTCCGATGTTTATGCCCGAGATAAACATCGGAGCGGATTGTTTATTGCTCGCTCCAGTATAACGATGAGCTAAATCACTCTACACCTGTGTAACTTACTTTCCTACAAGAAGATATGCCAACAAAACAACTCTGTTTATTTTAAATAAATTTATTTAAAATAATAAATTACATCAAATTACAATTGTAAAATATCAATAGATCTTGTTGACAATCGTCAAAATAACATTATACTCAACAGAGTGATATCTCTAAAAAACACCTCTTTTCCGAGAAGGATCCCCCACCTACCCAGAACAGGGAAATAAAAAAGATGCTCAGACAACGAGAGATCTCAGGAAGACACCGATGTCAGGTGACAAGAAAAAACGGCAAAAGCGTCTTCGGAATACAAGAACCACATAGAGCTCAACTCTCAGGATAAGAGTATCCGTACATACAGAGTACCCGATACAGCAACCTATCCAATGGGACTTCATCTATGAAAGCAGACAATCTGATACTTCAAACCATCGAGAAAAACAGAGCCTGCATCGTCGGAAACCTCATCTATAACGTTGATCGGTTCTCGTTTCTGATGATGAACTCAGGTGTTACATAATCTCATACTAAAATGATGAAAAGAATCATCCTGATCAGAAAAACAATATTTAAATGTTAAAACAAAAGGATGACTGAGAATGTCAAGATTTTTAATTAAAAGATTGCTAACCATGATACCTGTGATTATCGGCGTAACTTTTATTGTGTTCTTTATTCTTAACCTATCTCCTGGAGACCCTGCAGCAATCATTCTGGGTGAGCAGGCAACAGAGGAAGCCCTGCAGATGAAGCGTGAGGAACTGCACCTGAACGATCCGCTTCTGAAGCGCTACGGGCGTTATATGTGGGATATGCTCCACGGCGACCTTGGCGTTTCATATAAGAACAGTATAAGCGTCTGGGATCAGGTCATCAGCAGATTCCCCAACACGGGCATCCTGGCAGTGACAGGGATTTCAGTCGCGCTGCTGATCGGCGTGCCCATCGGCATCATCTCGGCAAAAAAGCAATATTCGCTTATCGACAACGTGTCCATGGTCTTCGCTCTGATCGGCGTTGCCATGCCGAACTTCTGGTTCGGGCTCCTGGCGGTCATCGTTTTTTCTCTTACCTTAGGATGGCTTCCGTCTCAGGGAATGGGCGAGGGATTTATACCCCTTCTAAAGAGTCTTATTCTGCCCTCATTAACCTTGGGGACAGGATGCGCAGCAACTGTGACGAGAATGACGCGTTCCTCTATGCTTGAGGTTATCAGACAGGATTATATCAACACGGCGAGAGCAAAGGGGTTAAGCGAAAAGACAGTAACCTACCGCCATATGCTCAGGAACGCATTAATTCCCATCATCACTGCGACAGGCTTGCAGTTCGGCACCCTCTTAGGAGGCGCGATGCTGACAGAGACTATTTTCTCCTGGCCTGGTCTCGGACGGCTGATGGTCGATGCCATCAAGTCAAAGGATATTCCTCTTGTTTTGGGATCTATTATATTCATGGCAACGACATTCTCCATTGTCAACCTTATCGTTGATATTATTTATGCCTTCGTCGATCCACGTATCAAATCCCAATACAAGGGGAAGTAGGTGGGGTTTTATGAGAGAGAGAAAAAAAGGAAAAAAAGAACTTGAAAATGACTATTCACCTGTTGTAACGACGTCAGAGGAGCGTTCGTTGTGGCAGGAGGCTTGGAGACGCTTCAAAAAAAACAAAATGGCTATGCTCGGGCTGTACTTTATCCTCTTCCTGGTCCTGACATCGATCGTGACCATAGTTGTTGACATTGCCACAGATAAGGCATTTTATAACCATCACGTCATCAAACAATCTTTGAGACTTCGTTTACAGAAACCCAGCCTGTCGCATCCGTTCGGACTTGACGAATTCGGTCGCGACATGCTGCTGAGGATGCTCTGGGGTACCAGGTACTCTCTTTTCATGGGAACGCTCGCCATCCTTTTCTCCAGCGTTGTTGGCGGAGCTTTGGGTGCCGTCGCCGGGTATTACGGTAAACGGCTCGACAACGTCCTTATGAGATTTATGGATATTCTGTTGGCAATCCCGTCAATGCTATTAGCTATTGCCATAGTCGCCGCTTTGGGAACAAGTCTGACCAATGTTCTTATCGCAATAGGGGTCGCCTATGTTCCTATTTTCGCCAGAACAGTCAGAGCATCCGTGCTGATGGTGAGGGAACAGGAGTTTATCGAGGCAGCACGCAGCATCGGTTGTAACGATTTCACTATCATCTTCCAGTACATCGTACCTAATTCTCTCGCTCCCACAATCGTTCAGATCACGTTAGGCATTGCCGGTGCGATTCTTTCCATAGCGGGACTTTCTTTCCTTGGTCTGGGAATTCAGCCTCCCACACCGGAGTGGGGTGCGATGCTCTCCAACGCAAGGACGTATATCAGAGACGCGTGGCATATTACGATTATTCCCGGAATGGGCATCATGTTTACTATCCTCGCTCTCAACTTGATGGGCGACGGATTGCGCGATGCACTCGATCCCAGGCTGAAAAATTAACGGGTATCATGAGGAAGGCGGGAAAAACGTGTCAGAGAAGCTGCTGGAAGTAAAAAATTTACACATACATTACATAACAGATGACGGCCTTGTAAAAGCGTTAAACGGAGTCTCTATCGAAGTCGAAGAGGGCAGAACGCTCGGTCTCGTGGGCGAGACGGGCGCAGGAAAAACGACCCTTGCCAGAGGCATCCTGCGTCTGGTCCCTAACCCACCAGGTAAAATTATCAACGGTGAAGTGCTCTTCGAGGGGCGTGATCTTCTCAAGATCTCCAGGGAGGAGATGATGGAGGCACGAGGAAGGGATATCTCGATGATCTTCCAGGATCCTATGACCTCCCTCAATCCAGTGCTGACCGTCGGTGATCAGATTCTCGAGGTTATCGAGACTCACCATCATGAGATGACGCACGAAGAGACGGTCAAAAAGGCCAAGGACATGCTGGAGATGGTGGGAATCAGCAAACAACGATACGCAGACTATCCCCACCAGTTCTCCGGAGGCATGAAGCAGAGGGTCGTCATCGCCATTGCCCTGTCCTGCAAGCCGAAACTACTGATCGCAGACGAACCGACGACAGCTCTTGACGTGACAATTCAGGCGCAGATACTTGACATGATCAATCAACTCAAGAGAAAGGACAACACCTCGATGTTGCTGATCACGCACGATCTGGGCGTCGTCGCCCAGAACTGCGACGACGTGGCAATCATCTACGCCGGTGAGATCGTCGAGGTGGGACACATCAAAAACGTGTACAGGGATAAACTGCACCCTTACACTAACGGGCTGTTTGGCTCCGTTCCCTCGCTGACCTCAAACGAAAAACGGCTTCAGGCCATTGACGGCATGATACCGGATCCTACCAGTCTGCCCAGTGGCTGCAAGTTCGGTGAAAGATGCCCATATGTTATGGAACGCTGTAAACTCAACCTTCCAGAGTTAGTTGAATATAAATCCGGACACAGAGTGCGCTGTTTCAAATATTATGACAGGGGGAAATGAATATTGGCAAAGACGAATGAGATCTTACGAGTCGAACATCTCAAGAAATACTTTGACACCCCTGCCGGCACGCTTCATGCGGTAGACGATATCTCTTTCACCCTGAACGAGGGAAAGACTCTGGGCGTCGTGGGCGAGTCAGGTTGTGGCAAATCAACCATGGGACGAGCCATTCTGAGGCTGCATGAACCTACCTCAGGGAAGCTTTATTTCGAAGGCGAGAATATCCTCACCTACGATAAAAAAAAACTCAAGGCCCTCAGAAAAAACATGCAGATTATCTTCCAGGACCCTTTCGCCTCGCTTAATCCCAGGATGACCGTCGCGGAGGCCATCGCTGCCCCTCTGATCGTGCAGAATCTGTACAGCCGCAGGGACAAGGTCGGACTTCACAAGAAGGTCACCGAGTTTATGGATCTCGTCGGTCTGGCTCCCCGGCTCATCAACACCTATCCGCACGAGCTCGACGGTGGCAGAAGGCAGAGAATCGGCATCGCCAGAGCTCTGGCCCTTAGTCCTAAGTTCATCATATGTGACGAACCGGTCTCCGCACTGGACGTCTCCATTCAGGCTCAGATCCTCAATCTGATGCAGGACCTGCAGGATCAACTAGGCTTGACGTACATATTCATCACTCACGACCTTTCCGTGGTGAAGTTTTTCTCCGACGATATAATCGTCATGTATCTGGGACAGATGGTGGAAAAAGCGCCTTCCAGCCTGCTCTTTAAAAACCCGCGCCATCCTTACACCAGGGCACTTCTTTCGGCTATTCCCGTGCCCGATCCCGATTTGCCCATGCAGCGTATTACCCTCTCAGGAGAGATTACTTCGCCCATAAACCCAGTGCCGGGCTGTCGTTTTGCCAAGCGCTGTCCTTACGTCTGTGACAAGTGTACCGCCCAGGATATGAAGCTGGTTGAGATTGAAAAAGACCACTTTATCAGCTGCGTTATGGCTCAGGGTTCTCCATATTTAAATTAAAAGCTGAATAGCTTTTAATTTTTAACAACGGACCTCTTCGAGGTCCGAATTCAACGAAGTCGAAGGGAGACAGAAGAGATGAAGAGTTTCAGCAAGAGTTTTTGGTGTACTGTCCTTGCATCGCTGCTCACCATATCTATCGCAGCCTGCGGCTGTGCGGTGGGGAAGGAGTACAAGGACACAATTGTCTGGGGACAGGGTGCGGATGTAACATCGCTTGATCCGCATCAGGGGAAGGAAACCCCCGCTGTAACAGTTACCTGTCAGATTTTCGACACTTTGACGGCTGTCGATTCCGCGACCGGTAAAGTACAACCTCAAATCGCCAAAAGCTGGGAACAAGTCGACGAAGTCACCTATATTTTCCATTTGAGGGACGACGTCAAATTCCACGACGGCAGCGCCTTAAAGGCCTCGGACGTCAAATTCTCGCTCGACAGAGCGATCGCCTCCTCCTCCGTGTCGTATATTGTCGACTTCATCAAGGAGGTCAAGGTCAAAGACGACTACACGGTTGAAATCGTCCTTCACGCTCCATACGCTCCCACGTTGAGGAACCTCGCCGTGCCGTTCGCCGCGATCATTCCTCAGAAGGTTGTCGAAAAAGATGAGGAAGCCTTCAAACTTCATCCCGTAGGTTCCGGCCCCTACAAGTTTGTGGAGTGGAAACCAGGCGAGATGGTCAAGCTCACGGCCTTTGACGATTACATGGACGGTACACCTGCGACGCCCAATCTCATCATGAAGGTCGTCCCCGAAACGGCTCAGAGACTGATCGCCCTTGAGACCGGCGACCTGGATATCTCCTACGAGCTCGGCCCCAACGACGTCAAAAGAGCCCGCGAAAACGATGAGATCGTCGTCCTCGAGGCTCCCAGTCTTTCCTGCTGGTATATCTCCATGAACATGAACAAGAAGCCTTACGACAATCCCAAGGTCAGAGAGGCGATAAACTACGCAATTGACCGTAAACTTATCGTTGAGACCATCATGTCCGGCAACGGCCAGGCGGCTGACGCCATCATCGCTCCGGCGGTGTTCGGCTACCACCCTTCCGGCGTATACGAATACGATCCTGAAAAGGCTAAGGCTCTTCTGAAGGAAGCCGGCTATGAAAATGGTTTCAAGACCACCCTGTGGGTGAACGACAATCAATCCAGAATCGAAATCTGCCAGGCTGTTCAGGCCATGCTTCTGGACATCGGCATCGAATGCTCCGTCGAGGTGATGGAATTCGGTTCCTTCATCCAGAAGACCACTGCCGGAAAGCACGATATGGGATTCTTCGGCTGGACCACGTCATCCAGAGACGGCGACTACACCTACTATTCGCTTGAGCACTCCAGCAAGCAAGGCGCTTCAGGAAACCGCTCCTTTATCCATGACCCTGAAGTTGACAAACTTGTGGAGGCTGGCAGAACCATCTCCGATCCTGACAAGAGAAAAGACATCTACAAGGACCTTGCCATACTGTTGAGGAAGATCAACAACAATGCCCCTCTCTACTACTCCAGTATCAACGTTGGAGCACGTACAGGCATTGAAGGGTTCGTGATCGATCCCGTCGGGTATCACAACCTCGATACCGTAAGGATCCCTAAGTAATTCAACTGGTACTCCTTGAAACAAAGGGCCTGCAAGGGTAAAACGAAAAAATAAATGAGTATCCCGTAAAAAAAGTCCATAGCGATTGCCTCTTGTTCGGTAAACAGTAACGCGAATCCTGCAGGAGTGAATCGCTATGGATTTTTATTCCGCATTCAAAGGTCAATTGACCTTTGACATAGAACAAAGGAGTGATTGGAATGAGACTGGAGAACGTCACCTGGCCGCAGGCGGAGAGATATTTCAAGAAAAATGACATCGTGCTCATCACAGTCGGAAGCTGCGAGTGCCACGGCAGGCATATGCCCTTGGGCACGGACACATTGATTCCCAACAGGATTTTAGAGTTGATTGAAGAAAAAAGCGATGTGATGATCGCCCCCACAATACCCTACGGCGCGACGCAAGCGCTGGCGTGCTATCCCGGCACGATCGACATCGGCAATCAGCTGCTCTACGATCTCTTAAAGGCCGTCATGGATAACCTCTATCGCCAGGGCGTCCGGAAATTCGTAATTCTCAACGGCCATGGCGGCAACATCAAGCCTATTGAGAGTGCCGGCTTCGATTTCGAGAAAAAAGGCTGCCTTGTGGCACTGCTTAACTGGTGGCTTATGGCGTGGGACATGAACCCCGCATGGAAAGGCGGACACGGCGGTGGTGAGGAAACCGCCGCCATCATGGCAGTGAACCCCGATTTGATCGACAAAAGCGAGATCGGGGGGCCGTTGAAATTCATCGACCTCTCCGATGAGCTCGAGACCACCGGCTTCAGATCCGTCAAATACAAGGGCGTCAACATCGAGATCATGCGTTCCGTCGATCAGGTAACCTCCACGGGCGGCTGGATCGGCCCAGATCACCCCAATACTGCCACAGAGGAATGGGGGGTTGAAATGCTGCAAACCTGCGCCGACTACGTCGTCGACTTCATGGAAGAGTTCCGCAAACTCGATCTCGATCAAAAACGACCTCAATAGCTCATATACACAAAGAATACTACAAGACTGAAAAAAACATCGCCACAGGCGGAATTCCTCGCGCTGCGTGACTCAACTTTAAATAACGAAATAGGTGAAATATATGAATTACTCAAGCGGCTTGTTTCCACTGGAAGCGACGGTCGAGAAAGAGAATAAACTCTTCGAAAAGCTGTGCCCCAACGCCAATTGGGATTTTTTTCTGTCAGGAAGATGCGGCATCTATCATTGCCTTCTCGATATCGTAAAAAACGACAAGAAAAAGGTCGCCTACCTGCCTTTATATACCTGCGAGACGGTGGTGGCACCCTTCGTGAAAGCAGGATACTCGCTTCGTTTTTACCCCTTCGACAGAAATATGCGACCGCTCTTTTCTGAAGATATCCTGGACGAAATAAGCCTGATCTCCATCTGCGGCTACTACGGTTTCTCCAATTACGACAGGGACTTCGTGAGAAAATGCAAAACACGCGGCATTACTGTCATGGAGGATATAACCCATTCAGTGCTCTCCGCAGACGCTATCGATGAAAACTGCGACTACGCAGCCGGAAGCCTGCGTAAGTGGATGGGAGTCGCCTGCGGCGGCTTTGCGATGAAAAAAAACAGCAACTTCTCAAATACACCCATGAAGCCTCACGAACAACATTTACTGTTGAGATATGAAGCCATAGAACAGGACAGCGCCGATCTCTTCTGGGAAGGAGAGATGCTCTTGAGGCGTATTTTCGACGACTACGGCAGTGATGAGAAATCCGTGTATATCATGAAATACGCCGACATTCCAACCATCTGCCGCAAAAGACGCGAGAACTACCAGTGTCTTCTGGAGCATGTCAAAGAGAGTGAAAATATCAGGATCGTCTTTCCCGTCCTCGACGAGAAGACCGTTCCCAGCCACTTTACCGTCTACGCCAAAGAAAGAAAAAATGTCCAGGCCCATCTGGAAGCTCTGGACATCAAATGCAAAATTTTTTGGCCTCAGGGGCCCTACATCGATTTGACCGATCAGCAGGACACTGCATATCTCTACAGTCACGTCATGAGCCTGCCATGCGATCAGCACCGCTCCCTGGAGGACATGAGAACTATAGCTGAGGTATTGAATAGCTGTTCATAGAATTTTTGCTGGCCTCTTCACGCAAATTGACACGGTAGATCTTTTCACCCATGATTGCGTAGTGTGCGTCCAAACAGAGACATGAGTTCTCCAGACCGCCTTCCTTGAGGACGTTGAAAATGGCTTTATGAGCCTCGTAGTTGTTCTTGTGGCTGACAGCGTATTTATTGTCGCACGGTGCCTGAAAGACGTCGGCACCCAGTTTCTGCGCTCTCTTCACAGTCAGAAACATAGCTCCATTGAGAGGACTGAGCATTTGCCACATTTTTGTTAAAAGAGATATTCCCCCCATGTTCACAATCTGGTAGTGAAACATCTCATCTGCGGCGATAATGGCTGTGAGAGAGTTTTCCTCACATGCTTTTTTCATCCGTTCTAGAGCAATGTCCATCTTAAAGATCGCCTCGCCGCTGAAGTGCCCGCCGCAACGCTCCAGAGCGATCTTCTCAAGGCTGCCCCGTATAAAAAAAATCTCATAGGCGTCCTTGGGCGATAGAGTCCTGACGGAGCACCCCTTGTTCGTTTTGTAGTCGACAAGCCCCTCAAACATCAGTGTTTTCAGTGCATCACGCACCGGTCCCCGACTGACGTCCATCTCTTTGGCGACTTCAAGCTCCACTATTTTGTCATTGGGCTGCAACTCACCATTCAGAATTTTATTTCTGAGATAAACCTCAACTTTTTTCGAAAGAGTTATTTTGGAGCCCATACCATGCCCCTCCCTGGCGTTATTTTAAATACCTGTAAACACTGTACGTCCTCTGTCCTACCTGCGGTTTTTTCCATAAATAAGGAGAGGAAGAAGGGGCTTCTTTCCCCTGCAAATCCTTCTTCCTGCTGCTTTTACGAATTTCCTTCCATGACGGTTTAAAGAGAGACCACACCACAGTCTTCAGAAGAAACCCATTCCTTTTCAGATATATCATTATAACCAGTATTATACCGTTCTATCCTAAAGGGAGAAGGATACAAACAATACGTTGAGTTTGAAGACCAGTCTTCAGGCTCTTTTGACGTTTTTTTGACCCTTTCATTCTAGAATATCTCATGATCTTGAATCAACAGACTTCAAGAAGAGGGGAGCATGTAGGATGAACATACAACTGACCGTGAACGACCACTTCAGATCAGTGGAAATATCTCCAGCCGACCGACTCCTGGATCTCCTTCGAAATATGGGGCTTACCAGCGTCAAGGAGGGATGCTCTGAAGGGGAGTGCGGCGCATGCACCGTGATCATGGACGGTCGAGCTGTAACCTCCTGCACGGTCATGGCTTTTCAGGCTCAGGACTCAGAGATCATAACTTTAGAGGGGCTGGCACCGTCAGGAGAGCTGGACACGATCCAGCAGGCCTTTGTGGACAACGACGCCCTCCAATGTGGCTTCTGCAGCCCCGGTATGATCATGTCCATCAAGGCTCTTCTCATGGAGAAGTCCAACCCCACGGAAGAGCAAGCACGTCGGGCCATTGAGGGGAATATCTGCCGCTGTACAGGCTACGTCCCCATCGTCCAGGCCATCATGGACGCAGCAGAGAGGCTCCGCCATGCAGGCTGAGTCTCCCACGTCGATTGAGCAGCTCACAAAAATCCTATCGAATGCCGACGATGACACCAGACTCATCGCCGGTGGAACCGATCTGGTTCTGTACCTGAGGCAACACCCCGCGCTGAATTTTTATCTGGTGAATCTTATGGGGATCCCTGAGCTCTCAATAATGAAAGAGGAAGGGGATGTGCTGTCAATCGGTGCAACGACTCTCCACGCACAGCTTGAGCTATCTGAAATTGTGTACCATCACGCCAGAGCCTTATCATTGGCCGCTGCATCAGTGGGTTCACCACAGATACGCAACAGAGGCACCATCGGAGGGAACCTGGCTCATGCTTCGGGAGCGGCCGATACTGTCCCAGCTTTGTCCTGCCTTGAGGCAAGGGTCGTGATCGAGGACGTTCGAGGAAACACATCGCTCCACCCCGTTTGCGAATGTATCGCAGGACGAAATAAGACGATCCTTCGGCCGGATCAATACATACGATCGTTTCAAGTTCCTCTTCGGCCTCACGGCTACTCGGATTTTGCAAAGGTGGGGAGTCGTCGGGCCGTGACGATATCCAAAATCAACCTGGCCCTCAGTATTGACGATCCGAGAAATATATCCTCTCCGGTCAGATTGTACGTTGGTGCCATTGCCCCAAGCCCCACCCGCTCTCCTGAAGGAGAAAAAGAGATATCGGCCCTGCTCAGGGGATCGGGAAACAAACGAGACTTTCTGGACGCTCTCTCCGAAACGGTCGAGCGGACCATTCCTACACGATCTTCCATGAAATATAAGAGAACCGCAATCCGAGGTCTGGGCGACGATATATGGATTCGTCTCGAGGAGGTTTTGCTATGACCAGTACGTGCAGGAACGTCGAAACCGAACAACTCCCTACATTCCCGGTGAACTTCCCCTCCATGACCGATGAGTGCAAATACGTAGGGCACGATGTACAGAGAAACGACATCGTTGAGAAATGCACCGGACGTCTCCGATACCTGGCCGACCGGCCAGATGGGGGCGTCGTTCATGCGCGACATATCCTCAGCTCCGTTGCCAACGGCAGAGTCATATCGATAGATCCGACCGAAGCGTTGAAAGTCCCGGGCGTCATCAAGGTTTACACCCCAGCGGATGATCCCGGCGAGACATACAACAGCGCCATCTTCCTGCCCGACCAGGTTGACCTTCGAGACGAGCGCGTCTTTACAGACCGACCGATTTTTGTTGGAGATGTCATCGGCGCTGTGGTCGCTGAGACCGACCACGCTGCTCGAGTTGCAGCTTCTCTGGTGCAGATTCAGTATGAAACCTACGACCCCGTGATCGATATGGTAGCAGCTCTCGAGGCTCCGTCGTTCCGGGAAGGCTTCCCCCAGGTCCTTGAGGGCTGCATCTCTTATGGTGACGGACCACCCAAAAACGCAATTCACTTTGAAAGCACCGTGACCACTCCCAAGATCCACCACAGCGCCATGGAAAACCACATCTGTCAGGCTTCCCTAGAGTATGGAGATGTCCTACTGGTCGAATCTCCCTGTCAGATGATCTTCACGATTCGCTACGTCCTCTCCGAGCTGTTTCACAGACCGATCAACCGGATACGGGTAGTCAAGTCTCCTATGGGCGGGACATTTGGAGCGAAGCAGGAGGTCTTGCTTGAACCGGCCTGTGCCCTGATAGCAATGGACCTTGCCCGCCCAGTCCGCCTCTCCATGGATCGCAGAGAAACCATCATCGGTACCCGAACCAGAGCCGCCACACGAGGAACCGTCACCACGTTCGTCGACAAAGAGGGGAACTTCCTCCACCGGGATATACGATCCATCACGGACGCCGGCGCATATACCTCGGGGGGACACAGAGTCACTATGGCGATGGGGAAAAAAGCCTCTCGCCTCTATACTCTTCCGTCCCAAAAATTTGTCGGCAAGACAACGTTCACCAACACGACCCCCAACGGGGCCTGTCGAGGATATGGCTCTCCTCAGATCCACACGATAACCGAAATTCACATCGACCTTCTGGCGCGACACATTGGCATGGATCCGGTAGAAATTCGCATGAAGAATCTCGTTCACCCCGGCGACCCCGACCCGGCCGGAGGTACCCCCCTGGGCAATGCCCGAATACGGGACTGCCTGCGCCTTGGGGCTGAAGCCTTTCAATGGACCGAACGCCGTGACCTCTCACTGGTAACGGATCGATATCGACAAGGCGTCGGTCTGGCGTGCTGCACGCACGGTAACGGCTATTACGGGTCCCCCTTCCCCGATTTTCTCTCCATGGCGATGCGATTCTGTGAGGACGGGACGGTTCTTGTAAACGCAAGCCTTCACGAGCTGGGCAACGGTACGCTGACCGTCATAGGACAGATTGTCGGAGAGATACTGAGCATCGATCCCACGATGATTCACGTCACAGAAGGAGACACTCAGACAACACCTTTCGACGTGGGATGTGTCGCCAGCCGGGTGACATATGTCTGCGGCCCCTGCGCTCTCGACCTGGCTGAAAAACTGCGGGAGCGGTTCATCGGACAAATTTCCCGGGTACTCCAGGTCGAGCAACAATCTGTACAGATGAATGCTGGTCGAGTGATCGTTCCCGAGTTGGGTGAATGGGGATACGGAGAGATGGTCTGCAGGATCGCTAAAGAACTCAGAGAGGAGGTGGGTGAATACCATCAGTACGCTCCCAGGATGAACCCGGCATCCTACGGCGTGAACTTCGCCGAGGTGCAGGTGGACACCTTGACGGGGCTGATTCAGGTGACCGATTTTTTAGCGGTTCACGATGTGGGTAAGGCTATCAACCCAGCTATGGTCAGAGGACAGATCTACGGAGGCATTCAGATGGGCATAGGCATGGCCCTCACAGAGGAGCTTGTTTACGATAAACAGGGCCATCCCAAAAGCGACTCTCTCAGTCGATATCACATGATTAATGCCCCAGACATGCCTCCGATTCAGGTCATGCTCGTGGAAGAATACGAGCCTGGGGGGCCCTTCGGTGCCAAAAGTATCGGAGAGATCAGCACGGTTCCCACAGCAGCAGCTGTGGTTAACGCGGTCAACAGAGCCCTGGGAACATCCATGACGGATCTGCCTTTGACTCCAGAGCGAGTTCTTCAGGCCATCGAACATACGCGAAGAGAGGAATGAGGCTGATGATAAAGGTAGTTTTGGACGGCACAAACTTGACCCTCGATCTTCTTCGAAAAATTGCCTGTGAAGAAGTCGAAGTGGAGATTGCCCCCGACGGTCTTGAGCGGCTCAACGCCTCTCGCCAGCTTGTGAACGACCTTGTCGAAAGCGATGTTCCCGTCTACGGATTCAACACCGGTGTAGGCTGGAACAAGGATCGTCATATCGCCTCGGACTATTTCAAAGCATACAATGAAAATCTCGTCCATTCCCACACACTGGGCATGGACCCCGAGGCCTCCGAGGCCGAGGTCCGGGCAGCTATGACCATCCGACTGAACTGTCTGCTGAGCGGAAATACGGGCGTCCAAGCGGCAATCGCACACCGCTACGTCGACTTTCTAAACCATCGCATCCATCCGGTAGTACCCGAACGAGGATCCATAGGTGAAGCCGATATTACCGAACTCTCTCACATCGGTCTGGCCATGATCGGCGAGGGCGAGGTCATCTATCGTGGAGAGCGAATCTCCTCTAAGGAAGCTCACCAGAAAGCGGGACTCGATACGGTCATTCTGGGCCCGAAAGACGGCCTAGCCATCGTCAGCAGCAACGCCTTTGGAGCAGCTCAGGGAGCTCTTGTCCTGGCAGATCTCCTCGATCTCGTGGATCAGGCCGACCTGATCTACGCCGTTTCACTGGAGGGTTTGAACGGCAACGTCTCTCCTCTCAACGAAAAAACCAATGCCCTTCGCAGGATGCCTGGTCAGATCGTCAGCACAGGTAACGTACGACGCTTCCTTTCTGGCAGCTATATCGAGACACCTGACCCCCAACGCCCTGTACAGGATCCTTTGAGTTTCCGGGGCGGAGCCTACATACATGGTTCTCTGAGGGACGCCATGGAGTACGTGCTTCGTTATCTTCTCGTGCAGATGAATACATCAGACGACAACCCGTGTATCCTGCTGGATGAACGACGTATCATATCCTGCTCTAACTTCGAGGTCACCACCCTCGCCGTCGGATTTGAGATGTTGGCCATCATGCTCAGCCATGTATCGAAGGCCTCCTGCTATCGTTCCATCCGACTGAGTAACCCCGTTCTGACAAAACTTCCCAGATTCCTCACACCCGAGGAAACTCACGTACACGCCTTTGGCGCTCTGCAAAAGAGCTTCACCCTGCTTGACACCGAAATCCGCCATCTCTCAAACCCATCCACAGCGGATTTCTTCTCCCTTGCGGGAGGCATGGAGGACCACGCATCGAACCTTCCTCACGTGGCACAACGCCTTCGCAGGATCATCGACAACCTCAAATACATCCTGGGTATGGAGATGATCCACGGTGCCCAGGCCATAACCCTGCGCCGCCAGAAGAATCCTGATCTGCCTCTGGGGTGTGGGACAGAAGCGGCTTTCGATGAATTTCGCAAAAAGGTCTCCTGGTATGACCGGGATCGCAACCTCTCTACGGACATCCAGATGGCCTATGAGGTGGTGAGAAGTGGACAGATGTTGAAAGCGGCGCGACAGACACGACAACAGGTATCTGAAAAGGCGGGAGCATCCCAATAATATCAAAAAACGTTCTGCTTCTGACATAAATGGACAGGAGTGCAAAATCCAAACTCAGGGAGGTTATGGTTAACATGGGAAATCAACGGAACGAACAAGACGGAAACAATAAGATACCCAACACGGAGGGAAACGTAACAAAACGGATACGCTGGTCCGTCTTCCTGCCAGCCTACCTCGTCGTAGGCGGAGCCGCCCTGCTGGGACTCCTGAGCAAGGAGGCCCTCACCAAAGGAACCAACGCTTTCTTTTTCTGGTCACTGGACAGTTTCGGCTGGCTCTATCAGCTCTCGATCATGGCAGCAGTCGTCCTGGTCGCCATCGTATTCCTGTCAAAAATCGGGAGTATGCGCTTGGGTGGCAAAGACGCCAAACCGAAATACAGTTTCTGGACCTGGTTTGCCATGACCCTCACCGGCGGTGTAGCGACTGGCATCGTTACATGGGGGGTCAACGAACCTCTGATCTACTATGGAAACGTATGGGGTGAACTGAATCAATTGGGTATCGAGCCCAACACCCATAAGGCCGCCATCTTCGCCATGGCCCGCAGTTTTTACAACTGGACCTTCGTCCCCTACGCCATCTACGCACTGTGCGGTCTTCTCGTTGCCTATATCTACTACAACAAAAGGGACAAACTGAACGTGACGACAACCCTCAAACCGATCTTTGGAGAACGGGTCACCCGAGGCGCTTTCTCCTCCATCATCGACACCCTGTCCATGCTGGCCCTGGCTATCGGTCTGACCACCGGACTGACCATGTGCATTACACTCGTCATGGGAGGACTCAAAAGCGGATACGGCATCGAGGGAGACCTGGCTATCTTCATGGTAATCGGTATCTTTCTTATCGTCTCTTTCACCTTTTCCTCCTACATAGGTATGGACAGAGGCCTGAAGGCCCTCGGGAACCTGAACGCCTGGTTCTATTACGGTCTCTTGGCTCTTCTTCTCCTCACGGGCCCCCTGACGTACATCGTCAGGACCTCCACGGCCGGCTTGGCGCAGTGGCTGAATAACTTCTGGCTTTGGGGCCTGGATCCCATCGATATCGGAGGCGAAGCCCTGGTTCGATCCTGGACCCTCTTTGACTGGGCTTTCTGGGTCGGTTATGCCCCCGTTACGGGGATTTTCCTGGCCATGATCTCCTATGGCAGAACGGTCCGAGAGTACATGGTGGTCAACTGGATTCTTCCGTCCATATTCGGGCTGATCTGGTTCAGCATCTGGGGAGGCAGCGCGCTCCACATGCAGGCCACGGGGGGCGCTGATCTGATCGGGGCGATCAACAGCGGCGGAGCCATCATGGCCCTCTGGGAATTCCTCAAGCACCTGCCTTTCGGACTCGGAGCTATCGTGGTACCGGTCAACATCTTCGTGATCCTGATCTCCTTCATCACGAACGCCGACGCTACTTTGACTAACATCGGATCTATGTGTGTAAAAGACGTTCCAATCGGAACCGAGCCTCCTGCAAAATTAAAGGCATTGTGGGGTATCTCCGTGGGCATCGTGGCCATCATCATGGCGGCTTTCGGCAGAGGAACTCAAGGTGTGGACGGTGTCAAGGCCCTGGCTGCCGCCGCAGGTTTTGTGGTCCTTTTCATCTTCGCCCTGCAGATCCTCGCCTTTATCAAAACGTTCTTCATCGAGAAAATTGTGGAATAAACACGAACGCCCCGACCGCTAAACGGTCGGGGCGTTCGTCTATGCCATCTGCCGTCTGAAACCAATCTCTCTGACCTGGAATGAACAGCTCAGTACAACATAGTCAAAACGACGGACGCGAAAACCTCTCAAAAAGGTCATACTACAAAAGCAAGATGCAGGAGAGATATGAAAGAGAGGTACATATCATGCGATTCGGAGTTTTGCTGATCGTGGCGGGAGCTCTATGTCTCGGGATGTTCCCGATCAGGGGCACTCAGGCCGGAGAAACTGGGACACTCCCGTCGAACCCCAACAATGGCACCACCTTTGACGAGAAAAACATCAGAGAAGTTGTGCTGGCCGGTGGGTGTTTTTGGGGCGTCCAGGCCTTTATGGATCGAGTGCCAGGAGTCGTATCGACCAAGGTGGGGTACGCCAACGGGGTGACCGAGACACCTACCTATCAGGCGGTCTGTCGAGGCGATACGGGATACGCCGAGGCGGTCATGGTACGGTACGACATATCGAGACTACCCCTGCAAAAGCTTCTTGAGGCTTTTTTCGCCATCATCGATCCGACGACCATCAACCGTCAGGGTGGGGATTCCGGGTATCAGTACAGAACCGGAGTCTATCTGACTGGCCCCACGGCAGATCAGGATCGGTTCGTGAGCAAAATGGTCTTTGATAAGCAGGCCCAGAAATACACCAAGCCTTTGGCGGTAGAGCTCGAACCCCTGAAGAACTTTTACACCGCCGAGGAATACCACCAGAAATATCTCGAGAAAAACCCAGGAGGCTATTGCCATGTCGACTTCGGTCATCTCGACAACATCTCCACCAGCGACGAAAAGCGAACGTACGTACGCCCTCCTGGCGAGGAGCTGAAAAAGAGGCTCACCGATCTCCAATACAGGGTCACCCAGCAATCTGCCACCGAACCGGCTTTCTCCAGTCCCCTGAACCACAAGGATGAGCCAGGCATCTACGTGGACATCGTCACGGGAGAACCCCTATTCTCCTCCACAGCCAAGTTCGACTCCGGGTGCGGTTGGCCCGCCTTTTGGGAACCCATCGACGCCGGAGTACTCAAGAAATTGGTTGATACGAGCCTCGGCATGACTCGTATCGAGGTTCGAAGCACCGCCGGTGACAGCCACCTGGGGCACGTCTTTCCAGATGGCCCCCGGGATAAGGGAGGCCTACGATACTGCATCAACGGGGCCTCGTTGCGTTTTATCCCCCTGGCCGACCTCGAAAAAGAGGGATACGGCCGATACCTGCATCTTTTTAAATGAGCCTCCTCAACAGTTGAACCTTGTGGTCGATCTCCATATCCCTGTACAAGGCGAGAGAGTCCTCAAGGTACTCTCTCGCCGAACGGGACAGACCCATATCCCCCGCTCGCTCCACACCTGACTGGGCGGCGATAACCCCCTTGACCCACAAGTGAAGGGCCAGCCAAAATCTCTTATGAAGTGGCACACAGAGCCGATCTCCCTGCTCGAGCATCCAGCGACACCGATCTCTGTCGCCCTCCTGCCAGGCTCGAAGGGCTGAAAGGCTGAAGAGAATTGAGTTGCCCCGACGCCTTTCCAAAAAGGAATGGGCGGCTCTAAGATGGTGATCCATAACATCGCCCTCATTCAGATCAAGGGCAACGTGAGCTGCGTTGCTGCGAAAGAGACAGAGCCCTCGGAAAAACCCCTCAGCCTCACAGGCATCGATACACGCCTCGTATATGTTCAAGGCATCGGAAAGTCGACCGGTACGGTGAGCGATGTCTCCCAGATAGCTATTAGCTGCTATGATCTGCAGCGTGTAGGGTGCGTCCAAAGCCTCGATGGTCTCAAAACGCTCAATTGATGATCGAAGGAGCCGTTCGGCTAGATCGTATTCTCTGGCGAACATCCTGGACATGCCCAGAAATCGGAACGCCATGGCCTTGGCAGGTGCGTTACCACAGCGACCGGCTACGCCGCTCAGACGCTTGGCGTAAGCCGACAAAAATCGGCTATCCTCAATCTGAATTCCGTAGTAGCAGAGATGCTGAAGCGACTCAAGCGCCAACTCCCACTCCCCCATGGTCGTCGCCTGATCCAGAGCCGATCGGACCAATACCTTGCCAGGGTCGTACTCACCCCACCAGAGGCGGTACCCACCGCTCAGGGCCAGAAAGAGAACCTCCATACGGCGAAGCCGGTCAATATCGGAACAGGGACCGTTCTTCAGACTGCGTATAAGACTCTTCGCTCCGTTCAGAAGCTCAATAGTCTGTTCCATCGTCTCGAAAGAGGAGGAAGATCGCCGCAAAACGTCGTCGTTCAAAAGAGGAAAAAGCTCGTAGTTTAAGGTAATGTGACGTCTCAGCCGCATCAACGTATACTCAAGCTCATCCAGTGGCTCCCCGGCTCTGTGACAATGATGGATCACCCTGGAACAGGCCAGGTCGTTCCAGAATCGCCCAGCCAGGTCGGCTTTCAGAATCGTGGCTAAAGATCCGTGGATCAACTGACGTCGAGCGTGAGACATCCGCCGATACACGTACTCCTTCAATGTACCGTGACTGAAATCAAGGCATGATCTCCCACCGACGTTCCGCTCCAGGACGATGGACTGGGCTACAAGTTCCTCGACAAGGTCAACCAATCGCCGCATCGGGAGCTCAGACACCTGCTGAAGGATACCCAGATCGGCAGGGACGGAAAACGCCGAAAGCCACTCGATAAGCGACAGCCCGTCATCGGCCAGATCCATGAGATGCACCTCAAGAGCCTCGGAAAGACGCACAGGGATCTCGTCCACAGACCGTCCAGAAGCGAGAAGACGGATGGATTCCACGAGAAACAACGGAAGCCCCTCGGTCTGAGCATAGATGCGATCCAAAGCCTCAAGAGACGGGCTTCGGCCAAGCAGCGCAGCACGGCAAAATTCCCGGGTTTCTTCCCTGGAGAAACACTTCAGGTTCAAATCGAACAGGGATACGCTTCCGTTCTTTTCAACATCACGAAAAAATCTGACCGAAAACGGAGAGCCATAGCTTCGGGTCGTGAAGAAAAAATCGACGTTCGAGGGACTATGGAGCAACACGCCCTCCATCACCTTCCACGAGCCCTCGTCAAGCCATTGAAGATCCTCAATGACGAGGGATACCCGTCTTCCCGCCCCGAAGCGGTCCAACACCAGGGCAACCAATGCCCCAATCCTGGCCAGAGGGACATGCTGAGAGGCCATACACTGAATCTTCAGGGATGGGAAAACTTCTCCAAGAAGACACAAGACAGAGACAGGCAAATCCAGATCCTCCAGATCAACCTGCTGGGCAAGGCTTTCCATAATTCCATCCCAAGGTAGCAAAGGATGGGTTGCATCTCTCAAAGCACGACCAATGATCACCGGCCCCTCAAATCTCAGAGACTCGACAGCCTTGGCGACAAGCCTGCTCTTTCCTACCCCTGCCTCTCCAGAAACGTAGACACATCGAGGTCCGTCACAGTTCCTCTGTAAAAATATCCTGATCTGCTCCAATTCACGACCTCGACCGAAAAACGGGACCAAGGACGAGCCCCCATTATTCTGTCTTTTCTCAGGAGATGAGCACACATTCAACGAGATCGCAGCTCGATAGGTCTCCTGAGTTTCCTGGGACGGAGCAAGTCCCAACTCGTCATCGAGCTTCCGCTCTAAATACCTGTAGGATTCGACAATCCGACTCTTGAGTCCCAGAGCTGAGAGACAGAGAAATCGTCGTTGATAGAGTTCTTCGTTCAGATCGTCGAGGTCGATGACAAAATCGAGGACAGAGAGAGCGTTTCGATGATCTCCACACGCCATCAGAGATCGAACCCTCTGCCTCGTCCCCTCACGATAGCGTTGAGATACGTTTCGCCTCATCGATTCGAGCCACCGTTCGAATCGGGGACACTGAGGTAAAGAGACACTCTCCATAAAAGGCCGGGAAAGCTCCTTAAGCTCAAGATCGGAGACGGATTCCAACTCGTCCAGTTTTTTCAAATCCACATCCACATCGCCCAAGTCCAGATCGACCCAATGCCGATCAGCCAGCACAGCCCTATCTGGAAAAACACACCGAAGCTGGTACAAGGCGTTTCTCAAATTTCTAAAAGCCAGAGGCCCCGGACGATCTCCCCAGAACATATCCGCCAGAAGTTCTCTGGACGACCGTCCCTCCACAGTGAGGAAACAGGCCAAAACCATTACCTTTTGAAACGAGAAAAAGACCTCTCGACCATTCACAGAAAAACACGGTTTTCCCAGAAGCCTCACCTTCCACGACAATGCTCTCTCCTCCCTTATATATATTATATACGAGGGAAGCTCATTATCACGATATAACTTATTACAACACCGCGACGTAGAGATCACGAATCACATAAGCGCCGATGAGATGTAATTTTTGGATAAATCTAGAATCAACTTGACAATTCAGAGCGTACCTTGATAGAATTCATCACAGGTCCTGCATGATTATAGTTTTTTAAAAAACAACACATCTCTAAGGGGGGCAAACGAAATGAGGAATACGGTGGTTATCGACGGACATTCTCTTACCCTTCAGGACGTACTTAACGTAGCACGAGGGGGATACGCTATCGAGTTGAGCCCGTCCGCTATTGAGGTGGTACGTACCGCCTCGTCGCTCATACAGAAATGGGTGGACGAAAACCGGATCATCTATGGTGTGACCACAGGCTTCGGAGATCTATCCACGGTGAACGTGGACAGAGACAAATGTGTTCTGCTCCAAGAAAATCTTCTCCGGAGCCACGCCGTGGGTGTCGGTACTCCCCTGCTACCGGAGACCGTCCGAGCCATCATGCTCCTCCGAATCAACGGCCTCACAGCTGGCCATTCAGGTATAACGCTGGAGACTCTTACTCAGATGGTCAACTTTCTCAATCTGGACATCATACCTGTGGTTCCATCCCAGGGCTCCGTCGGTGCCAGTGGTGACCTCTGTCCCCTTTCTCACATCGCAGTCGCTATGCTCGGTGAAGGCGATGTCATCCACAAGGGCGTCCGAAAGTCGGCCATGGAAGCCATGTCCGAAGAAGGGCTGGGGCCTATTCACCTTCACCCCAAAGAAGGGCTTGCCCTGAACAACGGTACGGCAGCTTTAACTGGCCTGGGAGTCATGGCCTTCTGGGAGGCAGTTAATCTGATCAAAACCGCCGACATCGCTGGTGCCCTCTCTCTGGAGGCGCTCCACGGCGTTCCCTACGCATTCGACCAGCGAACCCACGCCCTCCGGCCCCATCAGGGGCAGCTGGACGTCGCCGCTAACATCCGCAACCTCATCGACGGCAGTGCCATCATCGAGGCATTCAAGCACGAACGGGTTCAGGATGCCTACTCCCTTCGGTGTATGCCAATGGTCCATGGTGCCACCAGAAACGCTCTCGCCTTCGTCAGAAGCTCCATCGAGCTGGAGATGAACTCCGTCACAGATAACCCTCTCATCTTTCCCGATTCGGAGGACGTCATCAGCGGGGGAAACTTCCACGGCCAGCCTATCGCCCTTCCGATGGACTTTTTCGGCATTGCAGTAGCAGAGCTGGGAAGCATCTCAGAACGCAGGGTGGCCCGTATGGTGGATAAAAACCTCTCTAACGGCCTTCCCCCCTTCCTCATCAGGGACAGCGGCGTTAACAGTGGATTCATGATATCTCAGTACACGGCTGCAGCCATCGTCTCTGAGAACAAAACGCTGGCCCACCCCGCCTCGGTGGACTCCATCCCCACCTCTGCCAACCAGGAAGACCACGTATCCATGGGATACTGGGCATCTCTGAAGGGAACCAGAATCCTGAGAAACGTTCAGAAGGTGCTGGGCATCGAGGTGCTGTGTGCCTGTCAGGGAATCGACTTCTCCAAACCGCTTCAACCCGGCAAGGGAACCAAAGCGGCCTACGATCGTATCCGTCAGGATATACCTTTCCTGGAAAAGGATATTTTCCTCCACCCTCTTATGGAACAGGCCATCCAGCTTGTGCGATCCGGTGAGATCGTCCGGGCCGTAGAGGAGAATCTCGGAGTTTTACTGTAACAACGAGACATCACGTCAATGAGCTGATACAATACAAAAAGAACCCTGAGAGGAAGGAGACTTACTTTCACGTGTGTGGAAGCAAGAAAAGGAGGAGAATATATGCTTTTACTTAATCCGGTAGTTCTATCAGTTACAACGATGATGGTTCTGTGCCTCCTCAACCTCAACGTCATCCTCGCTCTTATCGTCTCTGCCCTGGTTGCAGGCTTGACCGCCGGTATCCCTATCGGGCAAACCATGAGCGTGCTGATCGGCGGTATGGGGGGCAACTCGGAGACAGCTCTCAGCTACGTTCTTCTGGGGGCTTTGGCCGTGGCCATCAGCCAAACGGGCTTGGCCACACTGCTCAGCGTCAAGCTCTCCAGGGTCGTGGGGAGCAAGCGACATCTTCTGCTCCTTGTCATCGCCGGCGTGGGATGCTTTTCTCAGAACCTCATCCCGGTCCATATCGCCTACATCCCCATTCTCATCCCCCCCCTGTTGGCTCTGTTCAACAAGCTGAAACAGGACCGTCGGGCGGTGGCGTGTGCTCTGACCTTTAGTTTGAAGGCACCGTATATCGCCATTCCAGCCGGCTTTGGACTGATCTTCCACGGCATATTGGCCGATCAGATGACCGCCAACGGCATCGCCGTCACGAAAGGCGAGATCTGGCACTCCACCTGGATTCTGGGGGCCGGCATGATCATCGGCCTCTTACTGGCTATCTTTGTAAGCTATAACAAAGAGCGAACCTACGAGGACAAGCCGGTCGTCGGGCTGGATACCGTCGGAGAGGCACCGGAACACATGACCAGCACCCACTGGCTAACCCTCCTGTCGGTCATCGTGGCTTTCGTGGTTCAGCTCAAAACCAGCTCTCTGCCTCTGGGGGCGACCGCTGCTTTAGCCATCATGGTTCTCACAGGAGCGTTAAAATGGAAGAACCTGGATACATCGATGTCGGGTGGTATCGGCATCATGGGCATGATAGCCATCGTCATGCTCGTAGCTGCAGGGTATGGCTCGGTCATCAGAGAGACCAAGGCAGTGGATGTCCTCGTCGAAAGCGTCGTCGGCATGGTGGGCGGCAGTCAAACCTACGGCGCCCTGCTCATGCTCATGGTCGGTCTTCTGGTGACCATGGGTATCGGAACGTCCTTCGGGACCATCCCGGTCCTGGCAGCTATCTACTGTCCTCTGGCCATAAAACTGGGGTTTTCGCCAGCTGCCACGGTCTGTATTCTGGCGGCAGCTGCGGCCCTGGGTGACGCAGGTTCCCCGGCATCCGACTCGACACTGGGCCCCACATCGGGACTCAACGCTGACGGACAGCACAATCACATATGGGATACGTGCGTTCCCACCTTTTTGCACTATAACATCATTTTGATCGTCTTTGGTATGATCGGCGCTCTGGTGATGTTTTAAACACCGCCTCAACACGCCTCTTCCTGAACCAGGCTTTCACAAAGAAGCCTGGTTTTTTTGTGTAGGGTTGAACAACGTCGTCAGCATCTTTCTCCTGTCACTCAGCGCTTCTTCTCGTCTCCATACCGTTCTTTATCGCCTTGGGGGCTAATTCTTCGACCCCGAACCAGAACGCAGCAATCTCCAGGCAATTCCAGAGAGCAACAGAGCCCCCAGAATCAAAAGGGACCAGACCAGCCAACGCTGCCATTCGGCTCCATTCAAGCGACCATGCTCGACTCTTCTCCCTTCTTTGTCTGGCTTGGGAGCTAGGGAAGCACTGATCACCGTTTCCATTGTCGCACTTGAGTGCAGGTTTCGAAGAAGATGAGGAGTTTGCAACATCAAGTCCTTTCGGGTGCTCCCGAAAGCGAGTATCCATGGGGCTCGGCCCTGGGTCAAAAAATACACGGTTCCAGAATGCCATCCTATCCTCAAGCGAGGCGGTGGTGCGGAGAATTTTTTTCCGAAGTCTAAGCGCCAGTAACGATCCTCGCGCCGACCGATGCTTATGGCGGAGTTCGCCCGAAACGTTCCGTCCGAGTTCGATTCGCGGACCCTGAAGAGCACCGCCTCACCCGCAGCACGCCATGGCATTCCCGGTTCGGAACGAGAGGAACAGCTCGCTCGATAGAGCCCAGGCTCCCTCAGGACAAAGTCGAGTCGCGTAACGGGAAACGCTCCCCCGAGATCGTACTCTACGACGCGATGGTCGGGTGCCAGTACGCCATCGAACTCGGCGAACTCATCTTCGGAAACCCCTTGTCGCACCAAAAAGGAACAGCGCACCTCCGTGAGCGAGAAGGCCGAACCTGCGCCTCTCACTCCCAGCACAAGATAACGACCCGGAGCGCTCAGCAGTTCGATCTCGCCGCTGTCCAGGCGCGCATCTCCCCTCCGGAGCCGGATCAGGGGTATGCCTCGGCACACCGTACTCCAGTCGCGAAGGTTATCGCTTCGAAAAACGTCGACTTTTGCATTCAGCTCCACATCTCCCGAGCCCCGGAGGTCCAGCCGATACGAGTTCGGATCTCCGCCCGGGAAGATGGAGGCAAGATCCAGAAGGTAACGGCGGTCGGAAAAACTCCTGTCATGCACCCTCCCCTCCCGAAGCTCGACAACTCGGACATCCGCATCGATCCGCACGGAGATGTCCGTAGGCGTCCCCCCCACCTCGCCGTCCCGATTCTCTCTGGGAAGTTCAAAGAACGGCAGGGACACCTCGGATCGAACCGGAATCGCCTCTGAATCCGTAACATCCGAAACCACAGTAAAAGGAACGATCTCTCCATTCGAATCGAAGATGGCGAGATCGTGGTTCTGGAATTGAATCAGCCCGCCATAAACTTCGATCGGAATCGAAAACCTGTGGAATGCTCCATCTAGCCCCGTCCCTGTAATTTCGCATTCGTGAATGAAATCCATGCGTGAAACCGGTTTTTCCGAGGCCTTTCCCCAAGTCCTGCAAGGCATCAAAAGGATCAACACCAACACAAGTCCTGTCGCCCAACTCCCTGAGCGTTTTCTCCCAACCATGCCTTCACTCTCCTGAGCTATGTTTAGCCGTACCGTGTGCGTCTTCGGCAGCCGTCTCCTTGGGAGGCAGCGGTGCGGCCCAGCCGATGAGCAGGAAGAGCCCGCCCAACACCAGAAAGGCGAGGATACGGGTCAAAGTGGTGCTGTGGTTCAGGTCGACGAACAGCAGTTTGAGCATGTCCACTACCAGCAGTCCCGCACCCGCGTGCCAAAGCTGACGATTTCCGGTCCGCTTCCCCTGCAGGATTCCCGCGAGGCCCCAAACGCCCCACAGGATGGCTATAATCCCCTGGAAATGAGGCGCCTTCAGCACCGCCAAAATCGAGGAATACGACTCGTCCGAGTACCACCATGCCACCCGCGCTGCAATTTGGTTGCCCCAAACGAAGAGGAACGCGCAGACCACCTTCCGAAAGAGCCCGAACAGACGGGGGACATCGGCAAAGAAGTAGCGGAACAAGAGAACGAACGACAGGATGAAACCTGCCTGCCAGAGTTCGAGGGGATTCAAAAAGGGGACAAATATTCCTTGGACGGATGTTCCTTTCCAGGCAAAACTGCCGATAAAAGCGGGGAGCTTCAATAACAGAGGAAGCAGTGCAGCCGCAGCCAAGGACTCTGGGGGCCCCGCTAAAAATGAACGCTCGCGTATCCGTGATACGTGGAGCAGCAATGTCGTCAGGGGCAGGAGGGAGAGGAGGCGTACCCAATCCGAACCAAACGGCGCACCCCATCGGCCCAGAGTCTCACCGACAAGCGTCAGCCCAACAAAAAGAGCGGCAAAATGAAAGAATTTGAATCCATGAAAGCTCGTCTCCGTTTTATACAGCAGGCGGAGCGACAGTCCGATCGTAACCGTGTAGATGAGGGCGTTTGCCGTCAAACTGCGCTCGATACCGAAAATGTCGGGGACTACGGGTGATAAGTCGAGAAACAACGTCCCCAGAGTCCAGAGGAGTCCGGCAACCAGGGGCCCGAACAGAAGGAGACGAGCCGCCGGCCAGTCGAAACGTAGAGAGGCCCAACACCCGGCCAGAGCGGTCAGACAAGCAATCGAAAAGGCAGAGAGCCAGGGAAGGCCGATACGCGACACTTGGTCGACAAGAGTCCACCACCACCAGAGGGTTCCCACACCGGTCAGGAGCCAGGAAAAAACAGCACAAGCCGGACGTAGATTGGCATCGAGAAGTCCCGTCAGCCAGCGTTCCTATTTATTGCCGAGCAGCGGAGATCCCTCACGTGGCCTGAAGCGAGCGATCCAGAAACCGCTACACCAGAGGGCAACGGAGAACAAGATACCGCTGGCAAGGATCGGGCTCAGCCTTGAAACGGCCTTCAAATCGACCCGGGTCAGTTCGGGGACATAGAGGATGAGGGCTCCCACCTGCAGGACGATCCCCCCCAGGAGAGTTTTGAGGCTTCCGTAACGGCAGGCAACGACGACCAAGAACGCCCCCTCGGCCGCCCATACGGCGGACGAGAGGACGCGTTCAAAGGCGTAGGGAAAAACCAGGTTCGAGAAGAGGATGCTCAGCGCGGTGAAGAGACGCCATAGCATGGGATGACACCGCTCCCCCTTTCGACGCAGCCCAACCCCGAGGAACAGATACCACACTCCCAGACCAAGGCAGGTCAAGGCTATGCCGTAGACGAAATGTCCCGCTATACGGGCCTGCAGGAAGAAGAATACGAAGGGGAGCAGGATGGCCAGGGGCATGTCGGTTTCGTAACGCAGTCCGCCATCCGCGCCATCGAAGGGGCCGTTTTTAACTGAGAGGAGAGCGAATCGGAGCACGATCAACGTGTAGGTTACGAAGAATAGAAGCAGGAAGGGCTCCACCAAGGAGAAAAGCTCCGGCCTCCAGTTGTACCGGCCCCAGAACAGGGAGACGGCGAAAGAGAGGAGGAAGCCCATACGGGTCAGGAGACGCCAACGGCGCCGGAACGTGATGACCAGAATTTCGAGGTTCAACAGGGTGCAGACAGAGAACAGCATCACGAGGTTTCGGGTTCCCACCTGAATCAGGAGCGGGGCAGCGAAGCCACCGAGGATCGCGAAAAGCGCCAAGGGCTCGTAGTCCTGTACCAACGCCAAGATAACGGTGACAACGGAGAGGAAGAGCATTGCGCCAACAGCCGGTCCTTCCGAGAGGATGGGCATATTGACGGGAAGAGAATGGAATTTCGCAGCGGCCAGAACGACGAGGTAGAGCACGCCCATGCCACCCCCCTGGAGGACGAGAGCGTAGGTACGGCGCCTCAACCGCATGCGAAAACCGAAAGCCAGCATAAGGATTCCTGTAACGGCAGCCGCCGCCAGGCGCATCTCCAAGGTCAGCAGACCGGCCTGGATTGCGTAATTGAAAAGCAAGCCGAAGCCCACGAGGAAGAGGAGCACCCCCGTACAGACCCAGATGTTCCCCTCCGAAAGCAACCAAGCAAGGAAGCGGGAACAGGCGACGGCGACAGGGCCAGGTTCGCGTTTGCGGAGCAATGGGACTCCGGCCGGGGGGGGTGTTGCCACGTCAGCGGGAACGAAATCCTCGACAACGGGTTTCTCCATTGCCTCTGGCTCGGAGACCTCGGGAGGAAAGTCGGCATCGGCCGCAGTTTCGGCCGATGTCCCAGCGAGAACGATCGGGCTTTCGGAGTTCTCCTGGATAGCGCTGCTCGGAGGTTCGGAGGGTTCCGGCGCAACGGACAAGACCTCCTGCTCCTTCGGAAACTGAAGGTCGAGCGGCATTGTTCGGGAGGAGGAGAGCAACTCCTCCGGGAGCTCTGGAGAAGCGGTATCCCGTCTTAGCTCGCTGATTTTCTTCTCCAGGTCATCAAGTCGGCGATTCAGATGATCTCCCAGGTCGCCTGTTTTCACCATGACCAAGATCGGCGATAGGACCAGCCACAAGACCGCAAAAAAAATAAGCAACGCCATTACTCTCAACCCCGCTTTCTTCTTGATCTGGAACCTCAAAGACGAATTGCGTCGACAATGATTAAATAACTAAGTAATTAAATTATTACACAAAAGTCCTTCATCTTCAAACTTCGACGTTAGAAAAAGATCTGAGGCCTGAAAGCAGAACAAGGAGCACGAAAAAGAAGTGGCATGAAAACCTCTTTGATACATCGATGTATACAAAAACGCAATCCGATGGAAGTCTATACCATACAAAGCATAACACAAAGCGCTGCCGTTGAGAGCGAAATATCCTCCATAACCGAGTCCTTCTTCAGGTCCTTCAAATTCGGTTCCCTTCTGAATTTGCATATTCTCTCGTGACGTATCTCCGTTGACTTTCGTCCCAGAATAAAGTATGGTTTAGTCGAACCATATGTGAGACAAGACATCCCATTTTGGAGGAAGAGTCTGTGGTTGATAGACGGACAAAACTGGATGCGGTGGACAAGGTGGTGACCATCATGGACGAGCTCTGTGCCTCGTCCGGCCCCCTGAGCATTCGAGAGATCGAGAGGAAAACCGGGGTTCCAAGAAGCACCGCTCACCGGTTTATCGCCTCTCTGGAGCGCCGGGAGTGGATTCACCGGGACGGCGAGAGCGATCGATATCGACCCGGCATCCGTTTTTTTCTCCTTCAGCGTAATGACTCGTTCTACGAGGAACTCGTTCGAATAGCCCATCCGATCATGGAACGCCTCACGAAATCCACGAAGAAAACGGCAATCATGAGCGTCCTTGAGAGAGATGTCGGGCTGTGTCTTCACAGCGTGGAGCCGCCCATGTCCATGAAATTCGTAGCTCACAAGGGGATGAAGATACCTCTGGACGTAGGTGCCACCGGCAAGGTCCTTCTGGCCTTCGCTCCGGAAAGGATTCGAAACGACTTTTTGAACTCCTTGAGGGCTGAGCGTCGTAGATCTCTCAAAACCGAACTTGATGAGATCCGTGAACAGGGGTACGCCTTCAGCAGGGAAGAATGGATATCCCATGCCGGGGATATCAGCGTCCCCATCTGGAACACGAACGGCGCTTTCGTCGCACAACTGGGCATCGCCGGACTCGTGTCCAGCTTCGACGACAGAGAACAAGAGCTTACTCAACAGGTCAAGGAGGCCGCAGGAGAGATCGGGCAGGCCCTGTAATTCCGGTACAGCTCTATCAAACCTGAAAAATCAGTCACAACAGAGATATCAGGAGGAGGAAACCATGGCAAAACAGCTCATTGAGTGCGTGCCCAATTTCAGCGAAGGGCGAAGAAAAGACGTTATCGAGGCCATCGTTCACCCCTTCAAGAACCAAAGGGGATGCTACCTTTTTGATTATCGGGCCGACGAGGATCACAACAGGCTCGTGGTGAGTCTGGCCGGAGAACCTCAACCCATCTGCGACGCCGTCATGGCAGCCTCCAGGGTTGCCGTGGAGTCGATAGACCTGAACACACATCAGGGCGCCCATCCCCGCATGGGAGCGATCGACGTCATCCCCTTTACCCCCATCAACGGCATCTCGATGGAAGAATGCATCGACCTGGCCCGAAACTTCGGCGAGCGCTTTCATCGGGAGCTGAACGTGCCTGTATATTACTACGAGGAAGCCGCACTCCGTCCTGATCGAAGGAGGCTTGAGGTCATCCGCAAGGGTCAGTTCGAGGGCCTCAAGGAGGAGATCACGCAACCGGAGCGCCATCCCGACCTGGGAGAGCCAGCTCTTCACCCCACAGCAGGAGCCACGGTCATCGGCGCCAGGAAGTTCCTCGTCGCCTTCAACGTCAACCTGAACACCACCGACGTGGACATCGCCAAGGCCATAGGTAAGCGAGTTCGAGCCTCGGGCGGCGGGTTCACCGCTGTCAAGGGAATCGGTCTGGCCCTTGAGGACAAGGGCATGGTCCAGGTAAGCATGAACATCGTGGATTACGACAAAACAGCGATCTACCGGGCTCTGGAGTTCATCCGTATGGAGGTCGCCCGATGGGGCGTCACGATCAACGGAACCGAGGTATACGGGATGATCCCCGCTGCCGCCATATTGGACAGCGCAGCCTACTACATGCAGATCGACGATTTCAACCCCAACCAGGTTCTGGAACTGAAGCTTCTGGAGCTCATGCGAGAAGAGGACTGACCATGACAGCCACACTCTTTCACAACGCGTCCATTACGACGCCTATCAGTGGAAACTCACCCCTCGCCGGCCCTGAGCAGGGGCAAGTCACGACCTTCGAGGAAGGCGCCCTGCTCTGTGAGAACGGATTCATCGCCGCCGTGGGAAATCGTGACTCGGTGTTCGCCGTTGCCGACAGCGCCGACGTGGACATGGAGGTGGACTGCGAGGGTGCATGCATGATACCGGGATTCGTCGATCCCCACACTCACATCTGCTTCGCTAAACGACGAGAGAGGGAGTTTTCCATGCGTTTGGCGGGGACTTCGTACCTTGAGATCCTCAAGGCCGGCGGCGGTATTTTATCATCGGTCCGCTCCGTCCACGAGGCCTCCGAGGACGATCTCTTCGAGACGACCCTGGACAACGTCCTTTCAGCGCTGAACTTCGGCACCACAACCATGGAGATCAAAAGCGGCTACGGACTGACCACCGAGTCGGAGCTCAAGATGCTCTCGGTCATCGACAGGATCGCCCGGGAGACCCCTTTGGACATCGTTCCGACCTTCATGGGAGCCCATGCCGTGCCCTCCGAGTACAAGGACAATCCCGACGATTTCGTGGATATCCTCGTGGACGAGATGCTTCCGGCAGTGGCCCAACAGGGGATCGCCCGATACTGCGATGTCTTTTGCGAGGAGGGAGTCTTCTCGGTAGCTCAGAGCCAACGGATCCTTGAGGAAGCTCGTAGGCTGGGTTTTTTACTCCGAATTCACGCCGACGAGGTTCACGACCTTGGAGGGGCAGGTCTGGCTGCCCAGATGAGAACCATCTCGGCGGAGCATCTCCTGGCCGCTAACGAGGCGAATCTCAGAGCCATGGCCGATCAGGGCGTGATAGCTAACGTGCTTCCCGCGACCGCCTACAGCCTCAAAAAACCCTATGCCCCGGTCCGTACCATGATCGACCTGTCGGTACCTGTCGCCCTGGCCACGGACTGTAACCCGGGATCATGCTTCACCGAGTCGATGCCTTTCATCTTCGGCCTTGGCGTTATGAACATGAACATGACCATAGAGGAAGCACTCGTCGCCGTCACGTTGAATTCGGCCTGGTCTGTCGGCCTTCAGGACAAGGTAGGAAGCCTTGAAGCAGGCAAACAAGCCGACTTTCTTCTGCTTGACGGGGAAACCCCGGCTGTATTGGCCTACCACGCCGGCGTCTCACCGGTCACAGAAGTGTACAAGAAAGGCGTTCACGTAGCGTAATAAAGATCACTATCATGAGAGAAGAGAAAGGGGTATGAAAATGAAACTATCAGAACTGACCGTCAAAGGCTTCGTTCAGGAACTGGCGTCCGATTCTCCCGCTCCCGGAGGGGGGAGCGTCGCTGCACTGGGAGCGGCCCTGGGTGCGGCCCTCAACTCCATGGTGGCGAACCTCACCGTCGGCAAGGAAAAATACAAGGGAAACTGGGACGCCATGGAGAAAGTCCGTCTGGAAGCCCAAGCTTTGTGTGATCGATTCCTGGAGCTCATGGAGGCAGACACGGAAGCCTTCAACATCTTCATGGCAGCACTGAAGATGCCCAAGGAGACCGATGGACAAAAAACCGCTCGATCCGAGGCCATCCAGGCCGCTACGAAAAAGGCCATCGAGGTTCCTTTCGAGACCATGCGTCAGTGTTCGAACGTGGTTCGTCTGGCCGAGATCGCCTGTGACAAGGGCAACCCCAACGCGATCACCGACGCAGGTTCCGCCGCAGTCCTGGCCCGGGCCGCCGCCGTAGCGGCGTCGTATAACGTGAAGATCAACCTGATGGGACTCAAAGACAAGGATTTCGCCGCAAAAACGGCGTCCGATACAAAGACCATCCTGAAAGAACTGGAAACAAGCGTCGTCTCTGTAGAAAAGCTCGTTCAAAACGCCATCAGCTGAGAAGATGAACGGTGTGACGACCATGAACGACAATATCGTCTCCGGCAACGCTATGACCATCAAACTGGGAACTGACCTTCCCGAACGGGCTGCCTTCGTCGAGGGCATCCGCCGAGCTCCCGACCGAGGATGGACACTCAACAAGTCCGAGACCGAGCTGGCACTGAAAAACGCCCTGAGATACGTCCCGGAAGAGCTCCACGAGGCCCTGGCTCCCGAGTTTATGGAGGAACTTCGAACCACCGGACGAATCTACGCTTATCGCTACCGCCCGGCTGGGCGGATCTACGGCAAGCCCATCGACGAATACAGGGGCAAATGCACCGCAGGCAAGGCTTTTCAGGTCATGATAGACAACAACCTGGATTTCGAGATCGCCCTCTACCCGTATGAGCTCGTCACCTACGGCGAGACCGGACAGGTGTGCCAGAACTGGCTTCAGTACCGGCTTATCAAAAAATACCTGGAGGAGCTTACCGACGAGACGACTCTCGTGGTCGAGAGCGGCCACCCTCTAGGGCTCTTCAAGTCCAAACCAGATGCGCCTCGGGTCATCATCACCAACGGGCTGCTTATCGGCATTTTTGACAACCAGAACGAGTGGCATCGAGGCATGCAGTTGGGAGTTACCAACTACGGTCAGATGACCGCTGGTGGGTGGATGTACATCGGCCCTCAGGGCATCGTCCATGGGACCTTCAACACGGTTCTGAACGCTGCACGGCAACGCCTGGGCGTTGGTGCCAAGGATAACTTGGCAGGGATTCTTTTTGTCTCCTCTGGACTGGGGGGCATGAGCGGTGCTCAGCCCAAAGCCATTGAGATCGCCGGCGGCGTGGGGATCGTAGCCGAAGTCGACGCTTCCCGGATCGAGACCCGTTACAGTCAGGGCTGGGTATCCAAAGTCACCGACAGCTGCAAAGACGCATTCGCCATGGCTCAAGACGCGATGGACAGGAAAGAGCCCCTCTCCATCGCGTACCACGGCAACGTGGTGGACCTGCTGGAGTACGCCGAGAGCAACGACGTCGAGATTCCCCTGCTGTCGGATCAAACATCCTGTCATGCACCGTACGACGGCGGCTACTGTCCGGTGGACATGACGTTTGAGGAGAGAACCACCATGCTCCACGACGATCCGTCTCAGTTCCGAAAAAAAGTTGACGAAACCCTCCGGCGTCATTATGCCGTCATCAAAAAACTGACGACCAGGGGGACCTACTTCTTCGATTACGGCAACTCCTTCATGAGAGCCGTCTACGATGCCGGGGTCACCGAGATCTGCAAAAACGGCGAGAACACCTACGACGGCTTCATCTGGCCATCCTACGTTGAGGACATCATGGGCCCAGTGCTCTTCGACTATGGCTACGGTCCCTTCCGCTGGTGCTGCCTGAGCGGTGATCCCGAGGACCTCAGAAAGACGGACAAAGCCGCCATGAACTGTATCGACCCCGATCGTCGGAGCCAGGATTACGACAACTGGGTCTGGATTCGAGATGCCGAGAAAAACAAGCTGGTCGTCGGAACCCAGTGCCGTATTCTCTACCAGGACGCCGAAGGGCGAACCAAGATCGCCCTGAAATTCAACGACATGGTCCGCAAAGGCGAGATCGGCCCCGTCATGCTGGGACGAGACCATCACGACGTCTCGGGCACCGACTCACCCTACCGGGAGACATCCAGCGTAAAGGACGGAAGCAACATCTGCGCCGACATGGCCACACAGTGCTTTGCAGGAAACGCCGCTCGAGGCATGACCCTCTGCGCACTCCACAACGGAGGTGGGGTCGGTATCGGCAAAGTCACAAACGGAGGCTTCGGCATGCTCCTGGACGGCTCAGAACAAGCCGATGAGATCGTCAAATCAGCCATGATGTGGGACGTCCTGGGTGGAGTCGCCCGCCGGGCATGGGCACGATGCGACCATGCTGTCGAAGTCAGCCGAGATGTCAATGAGAACTACAGAGGCGAGTATCACATCACCCTCCCCTTCGTGCCGAAAGAAGATCTCGTCACCTCCGTGGTTGATAAGGCCTGGAAGAGGAGAAAAGACTGATATTTTACCCTAAAAAGCGGCATAAAATGCATAAGAGGTTCCGTCATTCCATCTGACGGGACCTCTCTTTTGTTGCCTAGGACAAAAAACATGATATAGTATTCATATATATAAAAAGAATTAAAATAACTCAGTATGCTTTTGTACGAGGCAAAACTGCGGCGCAACTTATTTTACATGCAGCTTTAATGACCTTAAGAAGGAGGAAGAACGATGAAAAAAACGACACTTCTGTTTGGAGTATTGCTGATCGTAACTCTTGTCGCAGGCGGCAGAGGAAATATGGCCATCGGAGCTGAGACCAAAAAACCTGAGGCGGAGGACCGGTACGAGGTCTCCCTCAAAGCGAGAGGCTCGATCTCGTTCAACGTACATACCGAGCACGACAAAGAATGGGTCGACAACATAACGGGACTATACCTAAGAAAAAAGACAGGCTCTCCTGCAAACCAGAAAATGGACCTCGTGTCGGAAAAAAATCTCGTGGATAAGGGAAAATACGCAATAAACACCGTACGGATAACCATGGACAGCGATTTATTCTCTTTAAAACCTGAAGAAGTCGCTGAGTACGAAATTTGTATCACGTCCAAAGGCGCAGACCCCGTATTGATGACTCTCAAGGTCACAAACTACAGACCCCTCACCTTCACGTTAAGAATGTTCGACAAAAATGGCAAATTGAAAAAAGTAAAATCATATACCTTTGATGAGATGAAAAAACTTGCAAAGACAGAGGGATACTACAGTTCGGGCTGTGTCATGCATGGGCTTATCAGTTTCCGCGCTCAGGGTGTACTCCTGAAGGATTTATTGGCCGATGCTGGCTTTGAATTCTCCAAGGGCATGTCGCTGGCATGCAGAACGACGGATGCTCCCACCGAGATCAAAGCCACGAAGGTCAACTCGAGCACCCGTACTGGTGAGGTGATGCAAAACCCTCAAAAATATTGGATAAAGCCTAGATCCACAAATAAATACAAGCATACGTACGAGGAACTTCTGGGGAGAAAACGATACTTTGTCTCCGCTCCCTGGGATGATACAACAATCGGACAAATTCTGAAGGACGACGGTAGAAAATTCAGCTTCAGCGCCAGAGAGTCCCTGGCCTCCAATCCCAAATATCTGATCCCCGTGCACCCCATCATCGCCATAAAATATACAGAGCTTCAATATAATTCGAACTCAGCGGATATCCGTACCTTCCAGGATAAATTCTACGATCTGACGGCAGATGAAAGGGCTTTCCGTTTTCTCTACGGACTTGCACTGGACGATGACCCCGTCGTCAACGTCACAGCATACGATAAAGAGGCAAAGGAATACCCTGTCGTGGAAACCCCTGAAAATAAAGGCAAGATCGCGCTGGAAGAGGGCCACGACCCCTGTGGAACTACCGCAAGACAAGCGAAGAACGTCTTTGGGATCGATATCTTTGAAGATGGTTCCGAAAAATAGCGAGGTATAAGCGTCCTGTTAAGACGGACCGGCTAATCACGTAATCAAGCCGACTGGGGCTTATTACAAGACCTCTTCTCCCGGCAAAGCCGCCCATGAGACCAATAGAAATTTAACTTCTAGTGCTTCTCCAATCGAAATAAACGTCCTGGCGGCTTTGCCGGCACGAGGAGGGGAAAGGGAACACCGATATCATGAAGAAAAATTTTCCATCTCTTATGGCATCACGGATGTATCTGATCCTCCTCGCTCTTGTTTTGTGTCTGTGCTGTCAAAGCTCAACGGCCCTGGCGGGCCACGGCAGCACAGACACCTCATCTCCGAAGGAGAAAACTCAGGAACTGAAAGACGGGATCTACACGGGATCAGCCATTGGATATGTCGACAGAATCGTCGTAGAGGTGACCGTCTCCGAAGGAAAAATCACTCAATTAAAAATCATTGAAGACGCAGAGGATATCGAATATATGGACATGGCCCTCTCTCTGCTGGAGGACGTGATCGATAAGCAAAGCACGGATGTGGACACGGTGGGGGGGGCAACCAGCAGCAGCAAGGGAATTTTAAAGGCCGTTGCCCAAGCCCTTGAGAAGGCATCAGAGCAAGCTTCCCCCGAGATACAGAACGAGACGCTGAGCGCCGATGTCGTCGTTCACACTCTTGCTAAATTAAAAATTCTATTTTCTCTACTTGTGTGCCTCGTGATAGCTGTAATTTTAAACACCCCCATCAAAAGACACCCCTGGGTTTTTTATGCCGGAGCTCTTCTGGTGGCTCTGCTGAGTCTGTTCTATTATCCCCTGAAGTGGAGCTCGTTGTTCCCTGACTGGTGCGACAAGCTCGTGCTCGATTCAATGCTCCGTGGGACTTTTCCCACAGCGCTTTTCATCTGCGTCATGTACGCCGGTGCGTTGCCCATACAGAACCGCATCACTCAAAAACTCATGAGAATCCGGACGGAATTCTCCATCGCAGCGTGCATTATAACCTTGAGTCATAACATCACATATGGGAAGGTCTATTTCAAAGCCATGATGACGGGGTTTAAGGGAGTCCCCATACAATATGGGATCGCGACCCTGATCACGCTTCTCCTTCTCACGATCATGATCCCTCTTTTCATCACCTCGTTTCCCTCCGTTCGGCGCACAATGACGCCTCGACGCTGGAAAAAACTCCAACGGTGGGCGTACGTTTTTTATGGAGGTATATATTGCCACGTGGCGGTTATGTACATTTTTGACCTTAAAAAAAGAGCTCTTGAACTGGCTTTATACACGATCCTCTTTGGAACATATGGATGTCTTCGAATCACGAAAGCCTTCAAAGAGCAAAAAAACCGATCAATATAATCGGGAAGGTGCCAAAAATTCATGATAGATAGATAGGCACACATCCAGTATGAACCACCTGACCGTACCGTAGACGAAAGGAGGTGCCACTCTGGCTCAGGGGGGTACCTCCTTTCGTTATGTGAGCGAGGCAGACATCGTCCCAAGCCGAGAGGACACAGGAGATACCCTTCGAGGCGACGGTACGGAGTAGGCAGGTCAAAAACACGTTTGGGGGCGAGAGAGGACTCTGGCAAAACGATCTGAGGCTGGGAGAGTCGGATGCAGGTTTTTAGAGGGGCCCTGTAGTGATATGCGGAAAACGCGTACAGGGAGATTTCTCCAAAGGCTTTAGGCGTCATCAACGTCGGCGATGGTGATACCAGGAATGAAAATCAAAAGACCATGAAGGCCACAGAAGACAAAAATCGCCCCGACGTGTACGTGCAGTTTCAACGTCAGGGCGGTCTATTCACGATCTGGGTGGGATCTATCGATCCAACCGCACAGCAACTCCTACGTCAATCATGATCACCCGATAAAAATGGACGCACCCGGCCCAAGAGGCAGGTTCAGGAAATACCATACGGCTAAAAGCACGATCCAAATGGCCATGAAGAACAGGGACAGAGGAACCCCACGAGAGACGATGGTACCGATTCCTGCCTCATCGTCGTATTTCGCCGCAAAGCCCAGAAGAATGGGGAAGTAGGGCATCATAGGCGTGATAGAGTTGGTACACGAGTCACCGATACGATAGAGCAATTGGGCCAGCTGAGGCGAGTAGCCCAGGTAGTACAACATGGGTACGATGACCGGGGCCATGAAAGCCCATTTGGTGGACCCGCTGGTGACAAAAAGGTTAACAAAAGTAGAAAACAGGATAATCATCACCAAGAGACTGAACCCCGTGAACCCTGCGGACTGAAGCGCACCGGCCAACTTCACCGCCATGACGATGGCCATGTTGGATTTTGTGAAGGCTGCGATGAAATTAGCGATGGGCAGGATGATGACGATATAGCTGGCCATACCGCCAACCCCTGAGACCATTGAAGCGACCAGCTCCTTAGCCGAGGTGATCGTCCCCGCTTTCCTCCCGTAGATGAGACCTACCAGGATAAAGTACAGAAGCAGGATGGGGACCAACCCTTTGATCAGGGGCGAGGGGATAAGCACGTCCTTCACGGGGTCCCGAAGGATGCTTCCCGGTACAAAAGCATAACCGATAATGCCGATCCAGTAGATAGCTGTAAAGAACATCGCCATCCGGAAGGCCTTGGCCTCCTCGGGGGAGACCTCAAATCCGGCGCCGCCGTGGCGCATCTCCCTGGCGGCCTCGCAGTGTTCGAACTTCTCATCCCACTGGCCGAAGGTGGGCATCATGAACTTGCTGACGAACACCGCAGCCAGAGCCGAGATCACCACGGTTGAAGCTATCATGAAGAAATAGTTCGCCGTGGGGTACACCTCGGCGCCGGGCTTGACGATCTGATACGCCGTTGTCGTGATCCCTGCAAGAAGGAGGTCGGTTCCGGCAATAAACAAGTTGGCGGTGAACCCGGCACAGACAGCACCGTACCCCACCACCAGCCCGAAAATGGGGTTCTTTTTCATGGAGAAGAACAAAGACGCTGTCAGGGGCGGCACGATGACGATAGCCGCATCGGAGGCCAGGTTACCGCAGATTCCAAAGAGAAACACGGCAAAAATGACGAATTTCTCCGGAACGTTCGAGATATTCTTCATGAGGTTCTCCAGGAACCCCGACTTGGTCGTGACCCCCAGCCCAATCATCATCACCAGAACCAACCCCAGAGGGGGGAATTTAGCGAAGTTCTTGACCATGTTACGTACTGTCCAATCGAACCCCTTATGGGACAGCAGATTCACGACCGCCACCGACGTGTCGGTTCCAGGCTTGGTCACGGACACGCCCTCGAAGAGCGCCGAGAGGATCAGAACCAGGGCCCATAGGCCTATGAACAACCAAAACGGATGAGGCAGCTTGTTCCCAGCGACCTCAATCCCCTTGATAATCTTGACGAGAACTCCTTCTTTTGCCCGTGCATTTTCAGTCATATGTACCCTCCTTAATCGATCTTGGCAACGTCGGAGACGACACCTGCCAGGACATCAAGACCTATCCCCATGGCTCGTTCGTCAAAATCAAAAGCCTCGTTGTGATGCCCCGCCGAACAGTCGGCCCCGACGATGACATACGTCGCCACACCTCCTCGACGCTGCACCCGATCCATCATCCAAGTGGCGTCGTCGCTGCCGCTCATGAGAGCCTCAGCCAGTACATGCATCACCCCCTCCGCGTCTTGAGCCGCCCGAACGACCACCTCCACCGCCTCGGGATCACTTGAGGCTGTGATGGCCTCCCCCATCTTGGTCACGTGCCACCCCACGTCGTACATTTCTGCTGCCGAGCGAACGATGGTCTCGGCCCGACCGTAGACGTACTGGGCAATGTCGTTGGTTTCGCCCCGGGTCTCCACCTTCATGGACGCCCGGGATGGTACCACGTTTCGTCCCTCCCCAGCCTGAAGCACACCTACATTGACTCGACTGAGACCATCCTTATGAGGGGCAATGCCGTGAAGGTTGACGGCAGCCGTAGCGGCGGCCAACAGAGCGTTTTTCCCCTTGTGGGGCTCGGCTCCGGCATGGGCTCCCTGCCCCCGATAGGTCACGTCAAACTTGGTAGTACACAGGAACCCCCTGGTACCGGCAACGATCGTTCCGGTGGGGAAGCCCAAGCCCAGATGGGCAGCCACGAAGAAATCCACGTCGTCCAGAAGCCCCCTGGCCGTCATGGCGTATCCGCCACGAACGCCCTCCTCGGCCGGCTGAAAGAGAAGCTTGATCCGACCTCGGAGCCGATTTTTCTCCTCCATGAGGAATCGTGCCAGAGCCAGCCCTATAGCGGTGTGGCCATCGTGACCACAAGCGTGCATACATCCGGGGTTTTGAGACGCAAACCCCTTCTGAAACGGCAGATGAGCCCCCCCATCAGCCTCGGTTGTCTCCACCGAGTCTATATCAAACCGCAGGGCCACAGTCGGTCCAGGACGCCCTGTCTCCACAATAGCGACGGCGCCGGTATAGCCATCCATCTCCCGTAGCCACCGGGGGTCGGCACCCTGGCTAACCGCCCGTTGGATAAAGGGCTCCAGATCCTCGGGACGCCCCATGATCGAGTTCTCATCCACCACCGACCGCCCCACAGCCACATCGTAGCCCATGGCTTCCAGGGCACCGGCTACGTAGGCGGTGGTCCAGAACTCGGTCCATCCCGCCTCGGGATGACGGTGGAGTTCCCGACGAATTCGGATCATCTCCTCCATAGTACCTGCAACCCCCTCTCTCATGACGGGGCGGCTCCTTTCATAAACTCCAGAGCTCCAGCAGACAGGTACGCGACACCCAGGGGGAGGGCCTCGGGATCCGGCAGGAAGCGGTCGTTGTGGATGGGGGGCATGTCACTCAAAGGGACATCCCGAGGGCAACACCCCAGCCAGGCAAAAGCCGATGGGACCTTCTCGGCAAAGAAGGCAAAATCCTCACCGCCAGGATGGACCGGCAAACCACTCAGGAGATTCTCTTCTCCCAAAAGGACAGAGACAACTTCCTGTGCGCGGGCAGTCACCTGAGGATCGTTCATAGTCGAGGGATAGCCGTACTGATAGTCAACCTCACATCGGGCACCCAGGCTCAGACACGTTCCCTCAGCGACCCGATGGATCAGCCGGTCCATATCGGCTCGAACGGCGGGGTCGAAGGTCCTGACGGTTCCGTCGTAGGTCACCTTATCGGCCACGATATTATATCGATCACCGCCGGAGACCGTCCCCAGGGTGAGCACGGCCGCCTGGGTCCCACTGATGTTTCGTGAAACGATGGTCTGCAGGGCCATCACCATAGCCGAGCCCGCCACCACGGCATCCGTACCCAGGTTGGGCATGGAGGCGTGAGAGGCCTTACCGTGGACCGTTATCCTGAGACGATCAGATGCGGCGGAGACAGCCCCGGGCTGAAGGCCGATGGTCCCGGTTTTCAGGGTAGGCCAGACGTGGAGCCCCAGTACCACGTCCACCTTAGGATCATTCAGAGCCCCATCGGCGATCATGTAGGGAGCTCCACCGGTGGGAGCCGACTCCTCCGCAGGCTGAAAAAGGAACACCACTGTTCCGTCGAACTGTTCGGCCAAGTCTGCCAGAACATGAGCTACTCCCAGGAGCATTGCCGTATGGGTATCGTGACCACAGGCGTGCATGACACCGTCGACCTCGGATCGCCAGGGAACATCGGTTTTCTCCTGAATGGACAGGGCGTCCATGTCGGCTCGAAGACCGACCACAGGTCCATCCCCCCGTCCCCGGAGAACCCCGACAACTCCGTGTCCTCCAACTCCGGTACGGACTTCTATGGGGATATCTTTCAAGACATTGGCCACCAAAGCCGCCGTTCGCTCCTCATGATAGCTCAACTCGGGATGGCGATGGATAGTTTCCCGATAGCTCATATACAGTTTCCTGTATTTTTTTTCCAACTGCCGCACTCTTTCCATCACCGCTGCCTCTCCTCTCTCGTTCGACGATCGTCAGCAAAGATCCAACTCTCATCTGACCACTTTTAAACTATATCACAGCACTCCACAGGATAGAAGTAAGACTATTTTTACACAAGCACGAAGAAATACAGGCTCTCGCTATTTTTACCTTTTTACAGGATGGATGCTATACTCACAAAGAATATAATTAAGTTGTACAATATGAATCAATACCAAAGTGTCGTTTCAAGACAGGGGGCTTTGACATGAAGGTCATTTCTGTATCCATTGATGAAGCTGCGAGACACCTTCTCTCCTCAAAGATAACGCCGTCCTTCGGCGATACCCGGTGTTGGGGCATCATCAAAGTTATGAAAAGAGATCGTTATGGCCTCTGACGAAAATCGAGCGCTCAAAAAGGCCGGCCTTCGAGCCACATCTTGCCGAATCGCCTTGCTTCGGGAGCTGAAACGTCGGAAGACCCCTGTGACCCATGGAGACCTGGAGAGAGCCGAGAGTCTGAAGGATTTTGATCGGGTGACCCTGTACAGGACCCTGAACGTGCTTGAAGAACGGGGACTACTACACCGGGTTCTTGGGTTGGATGGAGTTTGGCGTCATTGTCGGCACGATTCTCACCCCAAAGGCTGCCCCGGTGATCACATACATCTCGTCTGCACGAACTGCGGCAAGATGATTTGCCTTGATGACCAGCCTTTGCCAATAATCAAAGCTCCCGATGGATGGACCGTCACGGGGAAACAGTGTGTGGGATACGGCCTCTGCGGCGAGTGTATCAAAGAAGATGAGGAAAACGTGAATGCCCTTCACATCACCTCATACCAGGGAGCACGCTGACAGTGACAATCGGCGCCCTGATCCCAGCAGCCGGCCTCTCTTCCCGGATGGGCCTGTGTAAAACCTCAATGGACCTCCTGGGACGACCGACTCTGACCTGGGTCGTGGGATCCCTCCATACGGCAGGAATCCAGTGCCTGGTCGTCACCGGTCACTGGCGGGACGAGGTGGCCCCCCTGGCTCGTTCTATGGGATGCCAGATGGTCCACAATCCCAACTACCGTCAGGGGATGTTCTCGTCGGTGGTGACCGGCTTCAAAGCCATGCCGCTCCACTGGGATCGCATCTTTCTCCTCCCAGCTGACATTCCTCTCGTCCGTCCTGCGACCTTGCGACGATTGACCAGACAGGAGGGCTCCGTGATCTACCCCACCTTTAACGGACAGAGGGGACACCCTCCCCTGCTCCATCGGGACATTACCTCCGTCGTCCTGGACTGGTACGGAGAGGACGGGCTTCGGGGTGCTCTGAGAAGCTTCGAAAGCCGAGCGATCCAGGTTCCCGTGTCCGACCAGGGGACGATCCTTGACATGGACGACCAGGACGACCTGAAGAAGATTCGAGAGATGGCCAGACGGAGGGATATCCCCACCTCAGACGAGCGTTGGGCGCTGGAGTCACTGGCGGGTACCCCCGAACGGGTGAGGCGCCACGAGGCGAAAGTGGCCGAAACAGCCGCTATCCTGGGGAATGCCGCAAAACGGGCGGGACTCCCCATAGACCAGGAGGCTCTCATCGCAGCGGGGCTCCTCCACGATCTGTGTCGTATCGAGAAAGACCACGGCGCTGCCGGGGCCTCCATGCTCCGTGAACACGGTTTCGAGCTTCTGGCAAACATCGTGGCCCACCACATGGACTACCCCTACCGAGGAGTACTGGACGAAGGGGCCATCCTCTACCTGGCCGACAAGCTCACCTGCGACGACAGGCTTTGCTCGTTGGACGAACGCCTTCAGAGGATGCTGTCCAAGTTTCAAGACCGTCCAACGGCTCGGGAAAGCGCCAAAAGACGACTGGCAAAGGCCCGGAGCATACTGAACGACATGGCCGACCTGATTGGGAACGATCCAATGAAATTCCTTCGATGAATACCTTCGTCCTGCTCATCCGCCATGCTAAGCCCGCAGTCGCCTCCGGGATCCTCTATGGGAGCACCGACATTCCCCTGAGCCCCGAGGGCGTTCAGGAGGCCAAAAATCTGGCACCAATCCTGGGGAACCTCGACGTACATCAGGTTTTATCAAGCCCTCTACGTCGTGCCAGAAGTACCGCCGAGGCCACAGGACTGCCTCCCGAGACGATCCCCGGTTTTCGGGAGATTCATCTGGGAACGTGGGAGATGATATCGTCTCAGGACCTGAAGCAACACGATCCCCAGGCTTTCCAGGATCGATGGAAGCATCTGGAGACCTTCCGCCCCCCCGGTGGCGAGAGTTTTCAGGACCTGGCCGATAGAACCATCCCAGCCCTGAGGCAATTGGTGAGTTCTTCGGATGGAGTTCTGGTCGTCTTCGGTCACCTGGGAGTCTTTCGAGCCGTCCTCTGGAGAGAACTGAACATTCCTCTGAAGACCACGTTCTCCATAGCACAGGACCACTGCGGTATCCACGTCCTAGAATACGGGAAGGCGGGAGTACACCTCATCCGGGTCAACTGGCGTCCCTCGGTCATCTAACGACCCAGCCATACGCTGCAACGAAAAAGAAACGGAGGCATAGTTCATGGACAAAAACATCCTTCACAATATGCGCCTCGCTCTGAACGGCGAAAATACCGGGGTCCTGTGTACCGTCGTCGGGAAAAACGGCTCAACCCCGTGCCGGGTGGGTTCAAAAATGTGGGTGGCTCCCGACGGTTCCATCACCGGCACGGTAGGAGGCGGCGACCTAGAACGCCAGACCATCGCCCGGGCTCTGGAGCTTCTCAGAAAAGGAATCCCTCATGACCTTTTGTCATACCATATGGAGCCCGATACAGAACACCCGGAGGGCCTGATCTGCGGCGGAGCAACGTCCCTGTTTCTGGAGGTCATGGGACGTCGGCGGGAGGTGGTGATCTTTGGGGCTGGGCACGTGGGGCACTCCGTAGGGACCCTGGCGTCTTTCTGCGGATATGGGGTGACCTTCTGGGATGATCGAGAAGACATCACATCACCACCTCTGGAAGGGGCCAAATTCATCTCCATACCCCTTCCCCAGGCGATACAGGAGCTCCGTCTGGAACAGGGCGTGTCTGTTGTGATCTGCACATGGGCCCACGGTAAAGACGGCGACGTTGTCCGGCTTCTGGAGGGGACGAACCCATCATACATCGGCATGCTCTCCTCAAAAACCAAGGGCGCCACCTTGTGGGGACGGCTTCGGCGGGAAGGGGTCTCGGAAACCCATCTGAAGAGGATCCATACCCCCATCGGTCTCAGCATCGGGGCCGGCTCACCCCAGGAAATCGCGGTATCCATCATGGCTGAGATAATATCTGTGGACTCAGGGAGAACCCCAGAGAGCTGTTGTCCATCGACCTAATGAAAAAACCAGAAGGAGACGGCGGCCTTGCCATTTCTTAAATTTTAATGAGATCCGTTTGACTCTTCATCGGACGAGGAGAACGGTATTGATGCACACACGGAAACCCAGAACAACATGATAAAAATGAGGAAGAGCCGCCCCGATTGGGAGCGGCTCCTCCTTTCGTTATGCTGTTTACCTCTATACCCTCGGCCCATACACCCTTCAGCGCCTCAGGAAAACAAGTGGCA
>PDWJ01000849.1_pt1 | contig 47547 bp, 34 predicted proteins | sample 1430881 | NCBI WGS metagenome assembly PDWJ01 (sample SAMN01162460, study PRJNA174530) | Oral metagenome, whole genome shotgun sequencing project. | biome: Marine environment; feature: Marine mammal; material: Swab sample of the gingival sulcus; isolation source: swab sample of gingival sulcus...
GCCGACACTCTTGAAAAACGGGGCTTCGGTCGGGGCCAATGCCACCATTGTGTGTGGGGTGACATTAGGGCGATACTGCTTTGTCGGAGCTGGCACGGTAGTGATTCGTGATGTGCCCGACTATGCGATTGTGGTTGGCAATCCGGCGCGCCAGATCGGCTGGATGTGCGAGTGTGGCGAACGCCTGGATGAACAATGTGTCTGTGCCGTGTGCGGCAAAACGTATCAAAAGACTGAGAACGGCCTGCAAAGAGCATAAGCAACAAAAAAGTATGCTGAACATTGTTACTCTTGTCGGAGCCAGACCGCAGTTCATTAAAGCTGCGCCAGTGTGCCGGGCCTTACGGGAAGCAGGGCACCGCGAATTACTTGTCCATACCGGCCAGCATTACGATGCGGACATGTCTGAGATCTTCTTTCAGGAACTCCATATCCCCGAGCCTGCTAGAAATTTGGAAGTTGGCTCAGGCTCTCATGGACGACAAACCGGACACATGCTGATACGGATCGAAGAGGTTTTGCTCGCTGAAAAGCCTGATTGGGTGCTGATCTACGGTGATACCAATTCGACGGTTGCCGGTGCTCTGGCTGCGGTTAAGCTGCACATTCCTGTCGCCCATATGGAGGCCGGGCTGCGTTCTTTCAATCGCAAGATGCCGGAAGAACATAACCGCGTTGTTGCTGATCATCTCTCAGATGTGCTTTTGTGTCCGACCCAAATAGCAGTAAATAATTTGGCAAATGAAGGAATTACAGAAGGAGTGCATCTTGTCGGAGATGTTATGTACGACTCGCTGCGGTATAACCTTCACTTGGCCGAAGAGCGGTCACATATCCTTGATTCGCTCGGCTTGAGTCCGAAACGCTACATTCTGGCGACGGTCCACCGGGCCGAAAACACGGATACCCCGGAACGACTTCGCAGCATTTTCAGCGCCTTCGAACGCATCGCGCAACAAGACATCGAGGTCGTTCTCCCGCTTCATCCCAGAACCCGTAACAAGCTAGACGCTCTCGATCTTTCCTTGACGAAGCTTCGTATCCTTCCTCCCGTGCCATATCTGGATATGCTTGCCCTGGCTCAACACGCCAAAGCGATTTTAACCGACTCCGGTGGTCTGCAAAAAGAAGCGTACTGGCTGAAAGTTCCTTGCATCACCCTTCGCGACGAAACTGAGTGGATCGAGACCGTCGATACAGGATGGAATGTCATTGTTGGGGCAAACGCAGAGCTGATTGTCGAACAGTGCTTTCATTTCATAGAACCCGCTTCGCATCCATTGCTCTACGGCGATGGACAGACTGCCGGGCGTTGTGTGTCCTTGTTAGGGGCGGCTTGAAACCATTTTTTGAAACTGGACATTCGTCCTAAGCAAGGCATCGTAGTCTCCCTGAGCGACAATTTTTCCGTTCTCCATAACATAAATCACATCGCAGACTTTAACGGTGGACAGGCGATGGGCAATTGTAAGCATCGTTTTTTGGCCGCTCAGAGCTTTTAAGGCGTCTATGACAGCAGTTTCAGTGATGCTGTCTAATGCCCTCGTGGCTTCGTCAAAAATCAAGAATGCTGGATCGCGATACAGTGCACGGGCGATGCCGATCTGCTGCCGTTGTCCTCCGCTGAGGCGTATTCCGCGTTCGCCGACGATGGTGTTGTAGCCATCCAAGAGCTCACCTGTAATGAAGTCGTGCAAATTAGCGATCCTCGCTGCTCTTTCAACAGCCTCCTGGTCAATATTCTCATGAGGCACTCCAAAGGCGATATTCTGCGCGATGCTGGCGTCGCTCAGAAAGATGTGCTGAGGCACGTAGCCGATGTTGCTCTGCCAACGTTGGCGATTTACGTCATGAATTTCTTCTCCATCGACCGTGAGTATATCTTCCTGGGGAACTAACAACGCTAACACAATATCGATTAAGGTGGTTTTTCCGCAGCCTGTCGTCCCTACGATCCCTATACTGGTGTTGGCTCTAATGCAAAGGCTTAGGCCAGTGATCAGCATTTTTTCACTGTTCGGATAGCCAAAGGAGACTCCCTTGAGCTTCAGCTCGTCCTGAAATGGAAGAGCTGGGAGTATTCGTTCGTCATTAGTACGCGATCAGGCTGACGGCATAATATGGAAGACTAGATGCAACGATTGGACGTTTAGCCCCCATATATTCAAAACGTTTTATCGGCCAAGTATACAAGCTTCTGTATTCGGCAAAATCAGAACATCTGCCGCGTTCAGATAAGCACTCAGCCCCGGATATGGGAGATACCGAGTAAAAAAGTCCCTGCGAATCAAGCATCTGTATATTCTCCGACATACTCCCCTCTGAAGCGGATTTCCATGTAATTCATGCGCCTCAAAATAAATTCTTTTCCGATGGATAAGCTTAAAAACGCACAAGACGAGCAAGACTTCAAGTGAACGAGTATAATAGATTCCGTTCCGGATAAATAAGGTTGTTAGCAATGCCTTTAAAGAAAAAAAGATTCCCTGTGTATGATAGAGAAACATGAGAAACCGTGGGGGAAGACGCCATTGCAGAAAATCAGGGGATTTAATCCATTGAATGCTGAATGATTGGGCGATATCATACTCCTCCCAGAGATTTTTGACTTGCTTCATTCGTCGAGATTGCATACGGGTCGGCACAAAAAGTGTCACGTCTATTTCTTCAAGCTCCTGGAATGCTTCGCACATTTTCACAATATTGGATCCCATAGGCTTTTTCAGTTAGGATTATAGCAGTGGTGATATAGAGCAATTTCATTCGGGATGTGCAGGGAGCTTTGACAAGAGCCTGTCAGCATCAAAGCGTCGTAAGATTTCTTCCAAATAGGCTTGGGAGACAAGCTTGTACATTTTGGTTGGGAGTGCATCTTGAATTTTAACTAATTGTCGCGTAATTGGTTTGATGTTCTGTCGTTCCGAAATTGCCACACGCCCAATTTCGTGAAGAAGTCTGAGTTCTTTTGTCGCATATTTGACGTTTTTTCGGGCAACTTCCCGAAACGCATCGACGTCGTCTGTTATTCCACTATAGTCGTGTAAAACGATCTCGCCGTCAGGATAAATCAGATAATTTTCAAATAGATTTATATCGCTTTCAAAGAGATTTCTTGGCCATAAAACATGTTCATGAAAGTCGAACACTGCGCAGAGCCTGGCATGAATTTCGTCAAATCTTTGTTTTTCAGCAAGAGCTTTGAGAATGGTGATGAAAAGATACTCCTCAGGCAGCTTTTCCTGAACAACAATCGTCGACTCTTGTTGGAGAAGTCTTTTGGCAAGAAATTTGTTTTTAATGATCGTTCTCGGAAGGCGTAAATGCAGCGACTCTAACGGACAAATCAGTAGACGTGTTGCAAGATGTTTATGTGAGAGCCGGCTTATGCCTAATTCATAGCCTTTTAATACCTGGTTTAGAAGTGTTGTGTCAACAGCGCCATTTTGTTCTTTCCGGATGAGAGAGTGTGTGCGTTTTATCTGAATTTTTAACCATTGCAACGCCGGGTGTTTCAAAGGGTCTCTCAGGCCGTCCTGCATACGCCGCACACTACTCGTCATTTTTTTCGGACTAAGCTGCTTGATATGAAAGGGTTTTTCTATAACAAAAATCTTAAGCACTAAAGAACGTTCATCGTTCACATAAACCAGACTCAAACCTCCTTCAGCAAGAAAATCGTAACGATATTGTTGAACGAGGCGGACACATTCTTCTGCTGCTGTATTGAACGCGAAAAGGCGTTGAATGTTATCGTCTCTGTGTACCAGCTTTCCTCTGCAGGATCCCGGTGAGACAGGATTCTGCGATATGGCTGCCGAAGATTGTTGTCTACTCAAGAAGTCCTCTTTCTCATTATAATGTAAGCAAACTATGAATATTTGACACTGGAGTCCAGCACCCTTGCCCCGACAATATTTGCCTGACAAGTTTATCCGAATCTGAAAAGCTGTCAGACAGTAAAAATCACTTGTTGAGCAGCTATATTGTCAAAGCCGTCTTGACATAACGTTTGTCCTCAGCACTCTTCTATCTGAACTTTCTACAAGGCAGTGTTTTTGTCAAGGTTTTTGCGCACAAGCCTTCGTACAACTGCGCTGTTTCGACAACCATGCGGGTGACGGAAGGATTCTGTTGCAGGCGTCGAAAGCCTGCGTTCCCCATGCAGTGACGCAGGTCGCAGTTTTGCAACAAGGTCAATAGGGCATCGACAGCCGCTCAAGATCTTCTGGCGGCGTCAGGATGACTGTGTCCTTACCTGAGATAGATTCGATTCGTGACGTACGAAGTGACAATGGCTTTCTCATCGCCAAGCCTTGAAAGGCTATATTAGCGATCATCTTATGAACTTAACTGTGGAGGATCGTATTTCTCGCATAGCCAGGCTCATCAGCGCCCATATAATAAATTTTGAAATTTTCATACAATGGCCGAAATGCTCATTCTCCTTATAGTTGCTGGAGCATGCTATGGTAAAGCGACATCGTTGAATTGACCATTTTCACGACAGAAAACTCATCGATCAGACGCGCATAGCCAGATGCTCCCATCTCCCTGGCTAAGTCCGGTTGAGAAAGTAAGGTTCGCATCGCCTCAGCCAATGCTCCGGCCTGTTGGTCCGGCACCAGCACGCCGGTTTCTCCATCACGCACAGATTCTGGAATCGCACTCACATTGGAGGCAACAATTGCCTTTTTTAAGGCCATGGCCTCTAACAGCACTAATCCAAAGCCTTCCCATAACGAAGGGAAGACAAAAAAGTCAAAACCGGATAAGAGTTTAATCGCATCAGAGCGGTAACCGGCAAAGATAATAGTGTTTGTGAGACCCAAATCCTCTACTAAGGCTTCCAGTTCTTCGCGTAATTCGCCATCGCCAACAAGCAGGACGCGCAGTTCCGGAAATTCCGGAAGAATTTCTTTGACAGCCTCTAACAAATATCGATGCCCTTTCTGCTCTGTCAGCCGGCCAATCGTTCCGATAACCGGGGCCTCGTCGGGAATATGGAACTTTTTACGAACATAGGATGCATCGGCCTGCTCTAGGATCGGTGCAGCCTCTAACCCATAATGAATTCTGACAATTTTTTCAGGAGGAATCTTTTCAACCTCGCGTAAAAATTGCCCGACCCAGTCAGAGATGACAATCACGTTAGATATCAGCGTGAATGAGATGAGTATGTACAATATCAAAGCGCTCTTGGATAATATAATTCCTGAGCTTCAGAATAAGCTGTATACTCCCATACTTTGGGATGATCAGCATGGAAACAGTAACGCCCTGCAGGGCCAATGTCTGTTTAATCTCTTGTAATAGTTCAACATGCACCTGCTCAACCAGAATACACAATTCGACAGTAAAATGTTGTTTGTGAAGTCCTGACAGCAGCGTGAAAAGGTGATTCTCAGAACCGGAAATCCCTTTCATTTTTGTGATGTGGAGTATTTTGACATTCATACGAGATACTGAATGACGAATCATTGGAATATCTCCAGAGAAAACCGATCGTCATCACAATGCGGAACTCTGCGGTAAGGCTGAGTGTATTAGTAAGAGTTTTCTCTTCATAGCAATTTCTCTCTCCGAAGAGAAGCGAGGATGTCAACAAGTTGTCGAACCCATTTCTGAAGGCTGTGCTTTTCAATGACAATCTGCCGAAGCCTTTGTCCGATCTGTTGACGTGCTTCCTGGGAGAGAGATGCTGCCTCAAGAAAACGCTCCTTAATAAGGGAAGGCTCTGCTCCAACAACCCATCGTTCTGAGAGCTCTGCCCCTAACACTTCACGAAAAGATTGGTTACAGATAACAGGGATCAAACCACAGCTCATTGCTTCTAAAACAGCTTTATCGATCGCTCCGTCAGGACTGAGATTTACAAGACAATCCGCCTGCTGATAATAGCCGACAATCCGCTCGAATGGAATACTTCCAATAAAATTCACATGACTGTCAAGGTCTTTGGCGTGGATTTGTCGCTTCAGCGCTTCCATATAATGTCGGTCCCGGTCCGTAAGCGCTCCACCTACAATGTTGAGTTGCAGAGGACGACAGCGCTTGTCCCGATAAAGCAGATGAATCGCTTCGATCAGAAGATCCAGACGTTTTATGGGGCTTATGCGTCCAACAGTCACCACGGTAAAACTTTCTGAAGCTCCCTGATATTCTTTGGGCACAAAACGCGCTGTGTCAATGCCGTGCCCGATAATGTGAACTTTTGGAGAAGCAATGCGGAAACCCTTTTGATTCGAAGTGACGACCCGGTCAACAAGGCATGTTGCGAGTCGGAGCAGGTTTGTAACCGATTTATGAGCGTACCACAAGACAATCGGTATTTTTTTTATTTTGAGAAAGGGCGCAGCCATCACGGCAAAAAGCGGCATCATGTGGGCAAAACATCCATCATAGCGATATTTCCGGAGCAATCGAAACAGAATACGGTAGAATTCAATAGCACGACGGGCTTCGCTGTAAGCAAGTTCTTTGCCGACAGAGTAAACGTAAACTTTCTCTGGGACATCAATACGACCAGTTCTCATTGAGATGACGTCAATCGTTTCTGCATGAGAGGCAAGTGCCCGTATCCAAGACGTCGTAAAACCAAGAATCGAATCGTCGGCGTCTGTCGCTAAGTTAAACAGTAACAATCGTTTCATTACAATGTGACATGATTACATGCTTATGGGTGAGAGGGGACTGAAAAAAAGACTCTTCCCAGATCTATAACCGCGTCTCTTTCTTTGAACAGTTGATACACATTTTTTCCGAGAAACGTCGCAGGCATATTGAATTGGAAAAAAATGCGTCCCCCCTTCCGAGATCTGGTTTGTTTCTAAATCAAGATTTACAGAAAAATGATTGATCCGAACCAGCCTTTATCAACTGTTGAGAGCTGTTTCAAACATTTTTTGGTACTGCTCAACATAAAACTGAGGTGAAAAAAAATCTTTTGCAAATCGATATGCATTTCTTGCCATATTCTGTCTTTCAGATGGGTGATCGAGCATCCAGCGCATTTTGATTTCAAGAGCGGCTTCATCTCCAGGCGCGACAAGGAAACCGTTTATTCCATCACGCACAATTTCCGGAATCCCGCTCACCGTTGTTGCGATCACCGGCAAACCAGCAGCCATCCCTTCGAAGATGACCCGCGGGAGTCCCTCGGAGTAAGATGGAAGGACAAGCATTCCAGCCTCTTCCATGAGTTTAGCCAGCATTTGCTGTGGAACAACATCAACAAAATAGATCCTGTCCCCTAGCCCCGATGCCATCGCGGCGGTCTTAAGCTTTTCTGTATACCCAGGGTTGTCATTCTTCCCTACAATATCCAGCATTGCCTCCGGAAAGTCTTTTGCAAGGCGTTCAAACGCATGTATCAGATGAATAATGCCTTTTCGAGGGATAAAGACTCCCGCGTACAGAATTCTTGATGACAAAGTTGCGTGTTTTGCCTCCCCAGCTTCAAAAAAAACATCAATATCTGTCCAGGTGACAAATTGAAAAACAGGACACCTGGGTTTCCAACGTTCTACTTGTTCTCGGGTTGAGTTGGAGACTGCGCGTAGCAGATCGGCATGATGAAGCCCAAAACGGGCCAGACATTTCATCATAAATTTATGAACGGACTGTAAAAATACTCGTCGTTGCATAAAAAGGCTTGCTTCAAAATCGCCATGACTTTCTACGATAAGTGCCACAGGATGTCCAAAGCATCTTGACACGAGCTTGGAAACAGCTGCTGCAGCTCCTTCGTACGGCCCCTGAGCAACGATAATCTGAATATTTCGCCGCCAGAGAAGCCAGAGTGTCAACACCGGCGTTATGAGAAAAAATGTCAGGTAGCGTAAAACAGGGAATCGGAACGCCGGCAGAGTCCAAAAGTCAGCATAGTCGCTAAAATGACGAAAATGCGCTCCCTGTGAAAATCCAATAGCATATAATTGTCCTAACGAAGACAGAAGACAGAATTTTTTTCTGGTTGTCAAATCGAGCGGATATGCGTAACGCGCAGTCCCGAGAAAACAGATATTCAACCCTTCATTCTTCGTCATAGCTGCTTGCCTTTCAGGAGCATATACAGATTACAGGCGCAAGCCCAAAGTAGCATATTAGATGTATCACAGCTGACGACCCTGTTTTTTTGTAGTGGTTTTGTCAATATATTTTCATGCTGCTCCTAAAAATCAGACATCCAAGCATATATGATGACACGCTGAGAGAATAAAAAACGCTCTGTTTTCGCACAGGAGAGCACTCTGAATAAGAGAATCTATAACGTGGATCGGGAAAAGCGGCACAAGACATTCAGCGTCTCCCGCAGCAACCTTTCCCAGCTCGTTTGCAGGATCATACATGAAGCTCCACGTGTAAGCCTTTCCCGTAATGCTGAATCAGACAATACGCTCGTGATCTGCTCTTTCATGGCGGCCAGATCTCCCTGTGGGAAAAGCAGGCCGTTCTCCTGATGCGTTACAAGTTCTGGGTTTCCGCATACTGAAGTCGTCAGCACCGGGACGCCGAGCATCATTGCTTCAAGCAGCACATGTGAAAAACCTTCATAAGCGCTGTTAAGCACAAACGCCTCTGAGGCCTTCATATACGCAAATCCCTGCTCCCGCGACACCTGTCCGAGAAATCTTACCCGCTGAGTGATTTTCAGATCGTGAGCAAGCGCAGTCAATCTATTTTTTTCAGGGCCGTCCCCAACAATCAATAATTTCACAGCATCTCCAAAGTGGGGAAGAAGCTGGAGAAGCTGGTCAATCCCTTTCCAGGCAACGAGACGCCCAGTTGTCATAAGCACGAGATCGTCAGCAGAAAACCCAAGCTGATTTCGTATTTCGGTTTTTGAAGGCAGTTCTGCAGAACACGGCTCAACCGCATTATAAATGACATGAACACGTTCGTCTGGAACTCCCCACCCGCATACCAGAGTTTTGAGATATTGACTGGGAGTGATGACTGTTTCTGCCTGCCTTGCGCAGCAGGTGCGAAGCGCTTTATGCAGTTCGACCTTCCAGGCTTGGCGCGTGTGTTGAAACTTGTCGATTGCATCTGACGTGAGCCCGGTATTCATAGCTCGTTCCCAGGCATAATCACCGACCACTTTCATGACCAGCGCTTTTCGGAGGAGTTTTCCTGCAAGCACTGCCGGCAGTTCCAGGCCATTGATATACCAGACATCAGCGCTCCATCCCTTCTGGACAAGGACACAAAACAGCTTCAGTATCCTGAGGGGCAAAGGAAGCTTTCGGGAAACCTGCCACACTGGAAAAGGAGCATCTGGCGGATGATCCCCTAATGTAACCACCACCACCTTGTGGCTTTCCCCCTGTAAGGCCCTCGCCAATCGACTGACATAGCTTGCTGGTCCGCCAATATCCGGAGGAAAGATGCCTGTTATAAGACAAACGTTCATAGTCTTTGTAAATGAAAGACGTCCCAGTAGCGCAGCATTCGTACTACAGGCATCCTTTCACCATAGTGATCTTGATAACAGGAAGAAGCATACGGATAATTCATAAGAACATAGCTCAACGAGACACCTGCAAAGATCAGCAGACAAAACAGCCACTTCCGCTGCCGCGCGTAGTGAACTGTTCTCCATGTCGCATACGCTGCAAATATAGAAAAAACAGGAACAACCGGAAGCCGGTAGCGGGCGAGCGCAAAAAATATCAGGGTCGTTGCGAGCTGCACTCCGGCAAAGCCATACAGGATGAATGCTTCTTTCCAGCGTCTGCAGGCAAGCACCATTCCACAAATTGCCAACGGGCCCAGCAGGACAAAATTGACCCATGGCAGCCTGAGAATCCTGGATATTCCGCGAAAGACATAATAAGGGATATTATTCCCGATTTCATAGCCTCGCCAGAACAGTTTGAATTTAGTATACTCTAATTTCACATATTCTTTTGTTCGCTCTTTTACGTATCGAAACACTTCATCACCGTATGAAGTTCCTTCTTTTCTCATGCGTTCTCTGCTTTCTTTGAGAACTGTTCCTGAGTAAGAAAACTTGCCATTTGAAGATGGATTATTGCCGATCCAAAATGTGATGCCACCATTGGAATTTGTCCAGACCCAGCTGTGATGAACACCGGCATAATAGTTTCGAATCGATACTGGAAGAATCGTCAGGATCGCGACAATACCGATACAGCCATAATGCAGACATTTCCGCCAGAGCGATCCCGGAAAGCCAAAGAGCATCCAGAGAAAGAAGAACGGCATTAAAAGAACGATGTTCGCGCGCGCCAGACCAGTGAGGCCGATAACAAGACCCAACAAAATCGTTGTCCGCCAGGATAAGCGTTCCCTGAGTATGTACATTAAGCATAAGGTCGCAAGATTCAAAAAAACGATCAATGGCCCCAATAAGAGCGATGTGTCATAAAAGATCAGCACTCCGTTGCATGCACACAGAGCCGCAGCAGTATAGGCAACAGGATTGTTAAAGGCACGGCGGGCAATTCCGAACACGAACATGAGCGAGCAAGCGCTTAGGAACGCTGTTGCAATCCTCGTCATAAGCATACTCTCACCAAAGAGTATGGAACAGAGGATAAGATAGTATGAAATAAGTGGGGCCTGGAAAAAGGCTTCGTGAGTCAGAGACGGCCAATACCCCCGAAAAAAGCCTCTTGCAAAAAACCAGTAACTCAAATGGTCGGTGGTGTCCGGCAAAACATAAAATGACGAATCAAGTGAGCGCATTTCAAACAGGAATAACAGCCTGACCAGAAAAGCGAAAACGACTATGCTGGCCAGAAGAAGCGTATGGCGATTCAAAAATGTTTTCCCGCGCAATGCTTTTAACTGAGGGTAGTGGGCGCGAACAAGCAGCCCGAGAAGTAAAAGCACAAGTCCCCACTTGTAGATAATGCTCAAGCTCAGCGCGGCGCGCTCTCTTGAAAAGGTTTTCTCACACTGTGCTGTCCTGGAAGCAGAGGGAAAAAGGTAATCTGCAGGAATTCGTCGCCACTGAGAGCGCTTGTGGGTCTTCCAAACGAGCCGGATAAAAGGATTGTGTCCATCGCTGTACGCCTTGACACGAATACGATGTATTCCCGAAGAAAACTGCTGTTGTCGAGCAGGAAACGCAGGAGACCGCACTTCTCCGGAAATGCGTTTTACTGAAAGCGTATCAAGAGCAATGGAGATGTTTCGCCTGTCGGAAGAGCTGTCGATGACCTCAGACGGACGGACAGGGTTGGAATAAGAAAAGCGAATCCAAAGCACACTTGGCCCTGCCTGACGAAAAACACTGCGGGGAACGGAAACGGTATAGGTCTTCCAGTCCCAGCTCGCAGGGAATGGCACTGTCTCCAGAACGATTCCGTTCGCAGCGACAGTGACGTGTTGCTCTGGAGAACCCGGATATTGGAACGAAAGTGCTCGAAAGCTCAGGCGATAATCGTCAGGCTCAGGAATGCCAAGATAGACATCCGATTCTGCTCCAGAACTCCAGACAAATGTTTGAAGCTTATCCCCATCCTGACGGCTTTCATTATAAGACCAGTCTCCGAGAAACGCTCCGGCTTCAGGGCGTCCCGCATCGATTTCTAACGGTGGGGACTGAATAAGCCTGCCGTCAAGAGTCAGCTCTGTGGCACAATTGCTTTCAAGCTCAATGCCCGACATGGCTGTTGGAAGGTAGATATAGCCTTCCCATTCCACGCTGAAAGAAGACCCGGAAAAAGGATAACGATCATTAAAATCATTTGGATCGAAATCAATAAAACGATCGATTCTCTGACCCGGACGTTCAAAATAGCGCAGAGAGTCTACAGGCTTGCCGGAGAGATCGGGAGTCCCGTAATACGTTCCGAGCACGCCTCGCGGGATTTTTGTAACATGAAATCCTGTCGTCGTTACAGCCCCGATAATCACAGCGCTGCAGCCCAGCCAAAAGTACAGTTTCCCGCGATGTAAGGCTGTGATGGCAGAGTAATGAAACAGGAAAATCAGCGTCAAAATTCCAAGAATTGCAGCGACTCTGAGGTCAGCATCAAAAGAGACAACGAATGGATCGATCATAGAATGTAGACTATTTCAGTTGGGAAATCTGCAAAAATCACTCTACGTTTCCTGCTGAATTCTTTTTCTGCTGCACGGGAATCAATTCCACCGATTCAACCCGCAGTTCAGCGTGACCATAGAAATCCACCAGAAATTCCAGGCGTTTCATGGGATAAGCTGGATGACTCGAAAAGTCAAGGCTGAAGGGGATATCAAAGTCATAATAGACGTCAGTACGGGGAAAGTCGCTTCCACTAAGTTCAATGGCTCCGAACACTTCGTGCCGGTCGGCCATCACTTTTAATAAGGCGACCGGCTTCTGCGACGCTTCCATCAGCCGCAGCCTGAAACGAGCCACATAGTCGCCGGCCTCACAAATTCTGCTAAAAGGACCGAAGACCATGAAGCCAGGGCGATCGTTGGCGGACGCAGCTCTAACTAACCGGTTCGCAGAAAGTGCATCTCTCACATTTTTTCCGGTCGCGAGAAAGAGATTGCGGGCGTAATAGCGCTGGGGCAGTCTGGAAAATTTTTCCTGCAAACGGTAGCAGATCATATTCGAACTGCTGCCGACTTCCGTATAATAGCGGGAGAAAAATCGTTTCCGATCCGGAAAACGGTCCAGTTCACGAAGGCTGATAAACGCGTAATGATACAATATCCCCTGCCGGGCCAGTCCCTGCAAGTCAGCAAGGCTCCTGACAGCAGTTTCGAGATGATATTCAGCCCTATAGAAGTCAGCGAGCTGCTCTTCCAGCATTACGATTTGGTGACACTGCACAGGATCGCGTTGCAGCGTCTGAACCAAAGACCCCACATTCGCAGTACAGCAGTCGTTCATACGCTCATCGACACGCTCTGATACCGATGGATCAGTCCTGAAGAAAAGCGCTGAAGCAGTCGAAGTGAGACCGTAAGCCAGGATTACGGCAAACAGTATAACCCGAATTTTCCGCACTCGCTCAGCGTGTTGTCTGAAACTGAGAAAAGAAATTAATGAGAGCAGTCCCCTTGTTGCAAAGAGAGACCCCAATGAAAGGATGAGCAGACTGAATCCGGAAGCATACTGTTCGTCACGCAGAAACGGCAGGACCATAAGCAGTAAGATTCCCTGCTGTGCGATAAAAAAATATTCGCCATGTTCGCGTCCTCTTACAATCGAGATCAGTCCCAGAAGGCATAACAGCCCAACCAGCCAGACGGCGAGACCAGCATCCTGAAAGATCCAGCCACACTCATGCTGAAAAAAGCGCATAAGATCCTCTCCATGAGCACGATCTTCAAACACTTGGGGGCGCAGCCGCAGCCGCCAATAGAGCAGCCCCGGAAGCGTCGACAGGAGATAGAGCAGCAAGCGTGGCAGATGGTGACGCGCCTGAAAGGATTGGACATGCCTGGATGAAAAAAAGGCCGGAGCATATTTACAGACAGCCAGATGCCAAAGCCCGAAGAGTATAAGGCCGATCGGGGCAAAACCCATGAGCGGATGCAGACAGATCCCGGTCAGAAGCAGGACAGCCAGCCCCACGACCGACCACAAGGGTGCTCGCATATAGAAAAAAGCATAGGCCCCAAGGAAATACAGAAAGAATACACACAAGAAGCTTGCTGAAAAATCTCCATTGCGGCTGAAAAGAACTTGCCGGCCCGAAATACTGAGAAACGCTGAGATCAAAAAGGCTCCCCAGACGGCGTCTTCTTTGCGCGAAAGTATTCTCCAGGTCCAAAAAACCGCGATAAACGCCCCAAGACTGAAAAGAGCGGCCGTCACACGAAATGCCATCAACGGCGTCTGCCAGAGCCGACAGACCAGACGAACAAGCAGCAAATACAGCCAATACGCCCCTGAATTGAAGCTTTCCCAATACGTCCGCAGCCACTCGGACTCGGTATAACGTCCAAACGCCAGCCGTTGAAAAAAGCGCAGCTCATGCTCCGAACATTCATAGGTCCCCAGCATATAGCTCCGGAGGAACCAGGCTGCAAGAAGCACGGCCATCATGGAGCCTGTCAGGGAGAGACTCCCCTTTCTGCCGCCAAAGAGCGTTATGCTGAGCATCACAATGAGCCAGCCGACGATAACGTTGAGCAGTGTCACGCGGGAGAACTGCCAGGGCACGATCGGCTGGAGCAGATCCAGTTCATAAATATACCAGGGACGCGGGTTTGAATTGATTGAGCTCTGGATAATCTGAATATAACGCGCCTGGACGGCTGTGAAAGGAATCACCAGCTTGCCTCGATCAGTCAAGCCCGGACGGTCGTCAAGGGCAAACCAGTCCTGCCCGTTCAATGACGCTTTGAGCTGCCAGCTGAGCGGCTGCGCCTTTGCGTGCTGCCGGTCTACGCGCAACAAGATTCCGTTCATGGTCAGCGCTTTGCCGACGTCCACCTGAAAGAACATGCCAGAGGCCATCGGCGCATACGAGGACCAACGGGTTGCCAGATTACCGTCGACGGCCCGCCATACCAGCTCCTTGCTGTAATTGCTTGTGACGTTCCAGGAAGCCTTTTCTTGTACAGGCTTCCAGTTTTTCTCGTTTATCGCCAGAACCAGCAGCAAGAGGATCAGAATGCCGATGAATCCAGCATAGAGCCAAGGTCTGGGGCCTTGTTTCACCGAAGAGAAGAAGGTATGTAGCATAATAGCTGTATATACAGACGAAGGCCCAGGCTTTGTCAAGGAAAAATGCCTTCTGCTGACAGCTGTGGGAAGAATCGAATTTCTGCTTGACTTTTTTTTGAAAACAGAGCAGATGGATTCTGTCCTCAATTTCTTGACATCGGCGCAAGACACGTGATGCGACTAATGTATTGTATGACACGATCAGCAACTAACTGTATTCGATAATCGGAGGCGAAAAGCATACTGTATGACAGACGACACGCCGCGCATCTATCTTATCGACGGAACTGCACAGGTTTACCGGGCGTTTTATGCTGTCAGGGACCTTTCGACCTCAGAAGGAGTTCCCACCAACGCCGTCTTTGGCTTCATCAGGATGCTGAGCAAACTGATTCAGGACGAATCGCCGCGCTATCTCGGCGTCAGCTTCGATCTGCCCGGCCCGACCTTCCGGCATGAGATCTTTGAAGCCTATAAGGCCCATCGTCCAGAAACGCCGGAGGACTTGATTCAGCAAATACCCAAGGTCAAAGAGTTCCTGAAATGTATGCATATCCCGATCTACGAACTGCAGGGCTTTGAAGCTGACGACCTGCTGGCAACCCTGGCGAAAAAGGCCGAAGCCGACGGTATGGAGACGGTGATCGTCAGCTCGGACAAAGACCTCTTACAGCTTGTCTCCGATAAGATTGTGACCTTGAGCGAACGCATGGGTCACAAAGTTCTTTACACCCCGGAAAAGGTCAAAGAGAAATACGGCATTGAGCCCGCGCAGATTCAGGATTTTCTCGGCCTTGTCGGCGACAGCAGCGACAACATTCCCGGAATTAAAGGCATCGGGCCCAAAACCGCGGCCAAACTCCTGCAGGACTTCGGGTCGCTGGAAGACTTAGTAGAGCATCCGGAAGCGCTGAAGAGGAAAAAACAGCAGGCAAGCTTGCGGACCGGAAAAGAGATCGCCCTGCAGAGCAAGCTGCTGGCAACAGTCAGAACTGACGTCCCGATCGAGTTGAATCTCGGGGAACTGGAACGGAAAGAGCCGGATTACAGGGCCCTCAAAGACTATTTTCGTGAGTTGGAATTCTACGCCTTTCTCCGCGACATGATTCCCGATGAAGCATTGAGCTATGGCAGTCTTGCAGAAGTCGACGCTGCTGATGCTGGTCCTGACATATCATATATAACTGTGTTGACTGAAGAGGAGCTTGCAACACTTATCGCTGAATTGAACACGTCCGGCGGATTTGCCGTAGACACCGAGACAAGCAGCCAGTACCCGATGCGGGCTGAATTAGTGGGAATTTCAGCCGCCTTTACGCCACATCAGGCTTTCTATATACCCGTGGGACATCGCTATATCGGCGCTCCGCAGCAGCTTGCGCTGGACAGGGTCATTCACGCCTTCAAACCGTTACTTGAGGATCCATCACTGCCCAAATACGGCCAGAATATTAAATACGACGCGATCGTCCTTGCCCATTACGGCATTCAACTTAAAGGCATTGCCTTTGATTCAATGATCGCTTCCTACGTGTTGAATCCCTCGAAACGCAGTCACAAAATGGATTATCTGGCAGAAGAATTTCTCAATCACCGCTGTATCAGCTATGTCGAGCTGGTGGGAAAAGGTGCGAAGCAAAGCACGATCGATATGATTCCTGTGGACTGCGTGACAGACTATGCTGCCGAGGATGCCGACATCACCCTGCAATTAACGCAGGCGCTCAAGCCGAAAATCGAAGAGCAGCAGCTCCACGCGCTGTATAACGACATTGAACTGCCGATGATCGATGTGCTGGCAACGATGGAACAGCACGGGGTCAGCGTTGATTCTGCTCGCTTGCAGCAACTTTCCAGCGAATTCGCCAGAAAGATGGAGGCCATTAAAAAGGAAATTTTCGATCTGGCTGGGCAGGAGTTCAACATCAATTCCCCAAAACAATTGGGACCGATCCTGTTTGACACATTCGGGATGCCGCGCGGCAGAAAAACCAAAACCGGCTATTCCACGGATGTGGACGTGTTGACCGACCTGGCGCGCGCCGGCTACGAACTGCCTGATAAAATTCTGGCCTACCGGCAGCTCTCCAAACTCAAATCAACCTACAGCGATGCACTGCCAAAGCAGATCGATCCGAAAACCGGACGCATTCATTGTTCGTACAATCAAACAGTGACTGCCACCGGCCGTCTGAGCAGCAGCGACCCGAATTTACAGAATATTCCGATTAAGTCCGAGGACGGCCGCCGCATTCGTCAGGCGTTTATTCCGGAAAAGGGCAAGGTCCTGCTCTCCGCGGATTATTCCCAGATCGAGCTGCGCATTCTCGCGCATGTCACCGGTGATACAGAACTGGTCAAAGCCTACCGGGAAAACCTGGATATTCACAGCAACACCGCGAGCAAAATCTTCGGGCTGCCGGCTGAAGAGATAACAGCCACTATGCGGCGAGAAGCTAAAACCGTCAATTTCTCGGTGATTTACGGTATCAGCGCCTTCAGTCTGTCCAAGGATCTGAACATCCCCCGCAGTGAAGCGCAACGTTACATCGACGAATACTTTGCGCTGTACCAGGGCGTACAAGAATTTATCAACGCCACCATCGACGAGGCGAAAACGACTGGATATGTGAAAACGCTGCTGGATCGTATCCGCTATATTCCTGAAATCCACAGCAAAAACAGCAACGTCCGCCGCTTCGGCGAGCGCACTGCTGTGAATACGCGGATTCAGGGCACTGCCGCTGATATGATCAAGCTGGCCATGATTTCGATTCACAGGCAGTTACCCACAACATATCCGGACGTGAAGATGATCATGCAGGTGCATGATGAACTGGTCTTTGACGTTCCGGAAGCCCAGGCAGATGACTTTCGTGATTTTGCCGTGCGTGAGATGGAATCAGTTCTCGACCTGAAGGTGCCGATCAAGGTGGAAGCCCACTACGGCAGCAATTGGGATGAGGCGCATTGATCGGCGTTCCTGAACACGCTGAACAATTGCGCTGCAGAGCAGCAGGAACTGACAGAGCCTGCATCGCCGCGTTCAGCCCAGGGACATTCGCGCCGTCCCTTTCTCAGCATTTTCGTGCTCGTTGTCGACATTCATGAAGAAGTCAAAGCGCTCGACTTTTTTTCTTTACTTTCTTCAGACAGCCCATTTGGGTGGCAAAGTAGATTACGTTCTTAATGGCTGTCACAGAAACAATGACAGTGACGAATAACAGCCCCTCTTAGAGCAAGGACGCTTTTATGAGTAGATTATTATATGCGTCAGGCGTGGAAGAAGAAACATTTAACCAGCGTCTGCATGAGATTTGTTTTCAAACAAATTTCAATTACGACAATTTACTTCTGCCCTACGATATCAAAGCCCTGATCGCGCACGGTGAAATGCTTGGAGAGTGCGGCTTAATCCCTGAAGAGGACAGCAGACTGATTGTAAGAGCTTTAGAAGACATGCAGACAGAGGCAGTCGCTGGAACGCTGGCCATGTCGCCGGAATGGGAGGACTGCCACTCATTGATCGAAGCCGAGTTAATCGAACGCTGCGGCGATGCAGGCAAACGTCTGTATATGGGCCGCAGTCGGAACGACCAGATCGTCAGCGCCCTCCGTTTATACGCTAAAGATAAAATCAAAGAGCTGAGAACCTTGCTGAAAACCTTTATGCAGACCTTGCTGGACTTCAGCAAGCGTCATGAAATGGTCCCGATGCCTGGCTACACGCACACGCAGCGCGCCATGCCGTCATCTGTGGGCATGTGGGCTTCGTCCTTTCTCGAAGTTCTGCTCAATCAGCAGCAGACGATCGAGGCAGCGTACGCGATGAACGATGTCAATGTCCTCGGGTCGGCCGCCGCCTATGGAACCGGCTTTGCCATCGACCGCGAGGCAGTGACCCGCAAACTCGGGTTCAGCAGAACGCAGGTCAATTCGCTCTCCTGCCAGCTCAGCCGCGGACAGGTCGAATGCCAGACCCTGCAAGCGTTCTGGGGCGTCATGTTCGTTATCAACCGTCTGGCAAACGATCTCGTGTGGATGAGCAGCGCCGAATTCGGCTTTTTTACGATCGCCAAAAGCTGTACGACAGGTTCGAGTATTATGCCGAACAAACGCAACCTCGATCCATGTGAAATTATCCGCGGACGCTATCATATCTTTACCGGCTTTCTTGCCCAGGCTCAGTCAGTCATTGCCAGCCTTTTCAGTGGGTATAACAGCGACTATCAGGAGAGTAAACCAGTTTTTCTCGAGGGCCTCGAGCTTGTGGCCACTTCAATTGAGGTGATGACCATTATTATGGAGCATACCAGCGTCAATGCAGACAAGATGCGGGCCGCTTTTTCACCGGAGATTTTCGCCACCGATGCCGTCAATCGCTCTGTCACAGCAGGAAAGACCTTCCGCGATGCCTATCGCGACATCAAAGCACAGCTCGGCAGTGTCGAGGCCGAAGATCCGGCGCAGAACATCCGCAGCAAAACTCACCTTGGCGCGACAGGCAAGCTCGGCCTCGATCTGCTGGAAGCCCGCCTCAAAAGCTGGGAGAACTCATAAGCATCACCGAACGAAATTCTTTCGCTGCGCATCCTTGATGATATTGGACTAATCGCTGCAGCCGCTTTACGCTCAGCACATCTACAACGCTGACCTGTGACAGCAGCCACTGCCCGTCGACTTTTTTGAGAAGGCACTTCACTTCATGAGTTTCGCTGATCTTCGCACCGTCTGCCGATCTGCCTGTCAGCAGACCAGTCGTAAGCACCGCAGCGCTCTGCTCATCCAAAATGTCAATTTCCAGATCGTAAAATTTCAACTCGATCTTTGCATAGCGGGAACGCCCGAATGTGGCTTGCTGCGCCGCTTCGTCGGCATCATATCTCCCATTGACATCATACACAGAGGCTGTGACCTGAATGCTGCCGCTAAGCAGTTCCCGCAGTTTTCGGACTTTGCGTCCCAGCACAAGCTGTCCCTCTTCTCCGTCTTTGGCAGCCCACTGTTCAAGAGCTTTAAACTGCTTCTTAATACGTTTCGTATCAGTTGGAAAAAAATACAGCACTGCTCCGACAAGAAGGATCAGAGCAAGCAACAGACTGAGACCTTTGGTCTTTACCATAACAGTCTTCCTCCAAGACGCTTATGCGATGTCTGCCCGAAATCATGCTGCTCGATCGGCATACTGCGGTTATCGCCGATGACATAAACATGGCCTGCTGCAACTGTTCGTACTGGCAAATTCCAGCTGCAGGGCAGCCTCACATAGGGTTCCTCCTGCAGCGCACCGTCGACAAATAAGCGTCCGTTCCGGAATTCCACGGTTTCACCGGACGTTGCGACGATGCGCTTTAGCAGCATCACCCGACTGCCAGCCAGCCGCACCAAGACCACATCTCCGCGTTGCGGCTCGGACCACCAGAACGCCGGTCGCCAGAAAAAATGTCGGCTGCCGTCATGATAGCTCGGCTCCATGCTCGCCCCCTGCAGGCGCACGGGTACGATAATGTGGCTGAAGAACAAATACGCTCCCAGCGCCACCAGCACAAGTCGTATACAAAAAACCGGCGTAAGTTTCGGAAAGAAAAAACGATAAACAGGCTCTGAAAAATTCATCTCAGTCTTCTATAGCAGAACGCTGAAGCCGCGCTTTTGCCAAGAGCACTCCCGTGAACGATCTGCAGGCATAGCCCTTAATGCCTGAAGCTGCGTTGTCCGGTGTACACCATTGTCACGGCGGCTTCGTTGCAGGCCTCGATGCTTTCGAAATCCCGCAAGGACCCGCCAGGCTGAATGATCGCGCGAATTCCTTCGCGAATTCCTACGTCCACAGCATCGCGGAAGGGGAAAAATGCGTCCGAGACCATAGAGCTTCCAGGCAAACCACCTTTTTTCTCCTGCACCTCTTCATCGATTTCAGCCCTGGCTTTTTCGTTGTCAAACAGATTATACGGAGTTCGATATTTCTCCCAACAGATACGGTCAGCCAGTTTGCGATAGGCTTTATCTCGAGCGATTTCGGCAACCCCCACTCGATCCTGCTCGCCAGTGCCGATCCCCACTGTCACGCCGTCCTTCACGTAGATGATGGAATTACTGGTCACGCCCGTTTCCACCAGCCAGCCGAACAGCAGATCCTCATACTCCTTCTCCGTCGGCATACGATCGATCGTATATTCCCGCCCTTTATACGTCGTCTGAGCCGGTAAGAGGTCATTCTCAGTCATGCTTCTCGGAACAAAAGACCATTGTACGATAATGCCGCCATCCATAAGGGATCTAAAATCCAGCACCCTCTGACCGACAAACGTCTGTAATTTCTTCATATTGTCGATTTGCATGACCCGCATATTCTTTTTGCCTGCAAAAATATCCAGGACCCCGTCGGCATAGCCCGGCGCAACTACGACTTCGACGTAATTCCCGGCAATCAGTTCTGCTGTGCTGATATCCACTTCACGGTTCAACGCGACAACCCCGCCAAAGGCTGCGACTCGATCGGCCATCTCAGCCCGATTGTACGCCTCTGCCAGTGTCGCCCCTTTTGCCACAGCGCAGGGATTATTGTGTTTGACGATCACTGCACAGGGCGTATCAATAAAATAGCGCAAAATATTCATCGCACTATCTGCGTCGCTAATATTGATTTTGCCTGGATGCTTCCCGGATTGCAGCAGTTCGACGGCTGAAGCCAGATACTGCCCTGGCTGAATACAGCTCACGTCTCCCAGAGTTAAATTACCGTTCAAGAGTTTATACAGAGCAGCCTCTTGTCCCGGATTCTCACCGTAGCGCAGCCCTTTTTCGATCCCATCGATCGACCATACGACTTTCTCATACACCAGGGTTTGACGTTTTTCACCCTCGATAAAGCTCACTTCCATCTTCTCCGGAAAACGATCGTCCATCATGACGTTGTAATCGGATCGAAAATCTTTGCTGCTCATAAATGCTCTCCCTTAGAAAGATATTTATCAAACGGCTCGTTCAAGGTCATCATACTCTCCTGCCTGCCTCACGTCAAGCAAGAAGGGATGCCTGAGAATTTTCTTTGGCGCTTTTTCTTGACAAACAGCCGTCACAGAAGACAGAAGGTGGGCTGCGCAAGGAGCCTTCAATGAAACCGATCCCGAAGATTGCCACGATTAGCGACGCCTTCAATTATTTCTTCAGCCTTTCCCCGAAATTCGGGACCTGGACGATGTCGCAACACGAACGGCGGCAGCGCCTGCCGAGAATGCGTCTCTTTCTCGAAGAGCTCGGGAACCCCCATCAAGCTTATAAGAGCTTTCATGTGGCCGGCACCAAAGGCAAAGGATCTACTGCGGCCTTTTTAGCCTCAATCTTAAAGGCTGCCGGTTATCGGACAGGACGCTACAGCTCGCCGCATGTCAGCGATCCTGCCGAACGGATCGCCGTATTCGATGCCAAGTCATTTGAACTCCCTCCTCCAGAACTGCTGACCGCTCTGACAGCACGGATCGCTCAACTTCACGACTCAGTTCCGCAGCGTCCACGAGCCTGGGCCTTCCCAGTGTGCATGTTCGAACTGCTCACGCTCTTTGCCCTGCTGTATTTTCGCGAAGTCGGCTGCCAATATGTGGTTGTGGAAACCGGCATCGGCGGACGCTATGACGCGACCAATATTATCGAACCGTTGGCTTCTGTGCTCACGCCTGTGGACTACGATCACACAGAGATTCTCGGCACCACGCTGGAGGAAATTGCCAGCCAGAAAAGTGGAATCATTAAGCCCGGAATTCCGGTATTTTGCAGCAAACAGGCTCATGAGGTGAAAACAGTCTTTCGGGAAGCTGCTTCATCTCAAAACGCCCCGGCTTATTTTCTTGACGAAGAAGCAGAGGAATTGTCGTCCTGCTTAAGCGCGGATGGTACGACGTTGACGCTCAAATTTCGGCACACTGCGTCTCGCCACTGTCGCTTAGCTCTTTTAGGCGACTTTCAGGCAGACAACGCAGCCCTGGCGTATGTCACGATCAGTAAAACGCTTCCGCAACTTCATGAGAAGACGATCGAACGCGGCCTTCAGGAAACCTTTTTGCCCGGGCGCATGGAACTCATCCTCACAAGACCGCCAATCGTGCTCGATGGCGCGCATACTCCGCTTTCTGTATACCGGCTGCTGGACTCATTCAAAAAAATTTTTCCTCAAAAAGGCATTCTCATTTTTGGCTCGGTAGCAGGGAAAAAACCAGCACACATGGCCCGGATTCTTGCTCCGGCATTTCAGAAAATTCTCATTTCCACGCCAGGCAATTTTAAACAAAGCCATCCTGATGCGCTCTGCAAAATTTTCCAGCAGCATCACGCCGCAGTATACCTGGAGAAGAATCCTTCAGCGGCGTTGCAACAGGCTCTATTATTCGCAGAGAACACGCTGCCAGTGCTGGTGACCGGCTCCTTCTTTCTGGTCGCTGACATTCGGCAATACCTGCGTTCACTCTCATGAGCCCGCACTCTTGTGGTCAAACTCCTTGAATGGAATCTCTTCAAGATGTCAAAGATAAGATTCCCTGGCTGCGGAAAAAATTGCTCAACGTGGCATGGGCCCATATACAGGAATGTTATGACGTCTGAGCGCAGTCTTCAATTCCCTCAAAACTACGCATGGACCAGACCGTATTGCATTTTTTACTGCAAAAAATCTTGACAGGATTCTGCGCACTATAGTTAAGTACCTGTATTCTCTCTGAATATGGTCCCATCGTCTAGCGGCCTAGGATATCGGCCTCTCACGCCGAGGACACGGGTTCGAGTCCCGTTGGGACCATACTTCCCCACGTCATGGTCTGAGTCTTCTCTCAGCAGGACAAAATTTCTTGCGCTTTTTCTCAACGCCAGAAAGCCCTCTGGCGCCTCCTGATCGTGACTCTACCACAGCTCGGGAACGAGAACCCAGGTTTCGATCATGTCGCATGACCAACTGCGTTCACCACAGGTCCAGGTGATTTCATACGGGTTGATGCGGATCTCTCCGTCGTCCCCTGCTGTAAAGCTGCTCACCGCAGTGCTCACCACCTCTTTCCGGCAGCCACGGTTCTCCAGCCGTATGGTGACGGTCAAACTTTCCGGATTCCGGCACGATGCCTGCACATGCCAACGTGCGCCCTGACCGCCGGAAAAGCTGAAGCCTTCTTCTTTGGCTTCGAGAATCGCGTAACCACTGTCACGACTGACGTTGGCTCCATTACTGAATTTACACCGTGAGCCTGCTGCAATGCGCTTAGAATGGATAAATTTATAGCTCCCCTCATAGGAGCAGATTCCAGACTCAGTCCGACTTTTGCCAAGGCTGTTGCTACCGATAATAAATACACAGCAAAACATCGCGAGCACAATCGTACAACGCCAGAGAACATACGTTTTATCTCGTTCCACCACACACATCGTTCAACCCTTTCTCCTTACTACTGATGTGATAGCTCCTTACCCCAGCCGCGTTGACGATTCAGGACAAGTTTCTTTTTCCAAATCGTCTCGGAGAGTATATACTGAAAAGCAACGTTTGTCAATCATTTTCAGAGAAAATTAGCTGACCTTTTAGCGCTTTTTCTCAGGACGCTGTTACGAGGACACGCTGTCAATTATGACAGGAAGAGCAACGTATTCAGGGCTACTACCGCAGCATTCACTGCCACTGCTTGCGGGCAGGCAGGCATCATAAGCGAATGAGGATGCAATGATCAGCAAAGTACTGGAAAGCAGCGGACATCATCTGAGAACGCGCTTATTACTCCAGCGACTTCCGGACATGAGGCAGAGGACACGGCAGCGGCGCCATATGCTAGTTTTTCCCCAGCTGATATACGATGTCCTTCAGGCGTTCCGCCTGCGCAGCAGCATCGAAATGCTCGTCCCGCAGCAGAGAGGCGGGAATCAGATCGCCGATCGTCACTGGTATCTGTTGAGAGCGCTTTGCGAACATTTCATGGCTCAGCAGTAAGGTGGAAAGGTGGCGGTTCACTTTGGCGCTCAGATAATAGAGCAGAGAGTTTCGGGCCTGAAGATGCACAGGCAGGATCGGCACATCATATTTGCCTGCCAACGTGATCGGGCCTGCCATCCAGCTTGACTCCCGCAAGCCCTGCCAGGAGAGCTTTGTGACTTCTCCGGCAGGGAAAAAAATCACTGCCTGCTCTTGCTGCAGGCTTTTCCGTATCGCCAGAATATTCTTCTTTTGTAATTTCAGCGCATATTGATCGTAAAGCAAAAACAGATCTCTGAGTTGTTCAAGCTCAGCAAGCAAGTCTGTCAGCACGATCTTCACATCCTGTCTCACCTGGCCGATTAACTTGAGCAATACCAGACCATCCAGCGGCCCGGTGGCATGATTGGCGACACAAATCAAAGGTCCTTCAGGAGGAATCTTATGCAGATCCTCCTCATCAAGCTGATAAGACACGTCTAAATAGCTAAAGACCGACTCAACAAATTCCAAATTCCGCCTGTCACCGTATTGTTCAAAAAAATCCTGTAATTCTTTAAAATGTACCACATGCTCCAGGATTTTCAGGATCGCCGCAGATACAACTCTGGGCTGTTTCTCAAAAAATCCCGGCCGTTTGGCCTCAATAATCGATTTCAGATCGGTCTTCAACATAACATTCCTCCCCCATCAAAATCTGTATACAATATCTTCTAGCGTCTTTACTGCTTTCTGACAAGATTTTTTTATCATTGAGACAAAAAACAGACCGCCAACGATCTGCAGGATCGTCAGCCGTATACAATAATCACACCCTTTTTCAAAGTCGTATCCGTAACTCCAGCAACAATATTTTTCCATAATTCCTCTATAATTCGATGCGAAATGCTTGACTTTTACAACAATCATTGCTTATATTGTAAGGTATAAGCGTATAAACCCCCCAAGGTCTTCTGGCAATGCAAGAGGGACGTTTTTATGAAATCCAGTCTACTGCTCTCAAGCCTTATATGTGTCCTCGGCATTCTGACATTCAGTCCCCAGGCAGCAGCATCCAGATGGTATGAATACTACCGTGAAGCACAGCGTGCCTCACAAAACAAGCAATGGGAAAAAGCCATTGAATTTTATCAAAAAGCCATTCAAAACGAGCCAGAGCCATCGGCCCGCCGAAAATACGGGATGAAAAGAATCAGGTATTTTCCATACCTTGAGATGGGCATTGCCTATATCGGCGCCGGTGATATTCAGGCCGCCTACGACGCGTGTACACAATCGCATGAAAAAGGCGCAGCCCCCCGTAAAGATATTGAACGATGTATCGCCGTTACCTCAAAATATTTAAGCAGTTTGCACGGCTCTCTGGATCAGGATGCTGCAGATCCGAGCCCAAGTGTCACGATCACGACGGAACTCCCTTCCAGAATTCGTGAACATACTTTCGACATCAAGGGAATCGCCAAGAGCGCCTCCGGGATTCAACAGGTGAAACTCAGTGTCACAAATCTCGGCATTACTGCGGTCAGCAGCTTTGAAATGCAGCAGGGCCGGCAGGAAAATTTCTGGATAACCGTTCCGGTCGATTTCGGCCAAAATGATATTCTCCTCGAAGCGATCGACAGCGACGGGCAAACTGCCAGACAAGAGTTTACCGTCTTTCGAGAGCCTTCGGAAGGCTCAGCGCAGCAGAATACGGCTGATAAGCCGCAACTCCCACTTCCAGAGCCAACGCCCGCGCCTGAGCATGACATCCTGCCGGCGGTCAGCCCAATCCCAGTAATACCACGTCCTGAGCCAACACCCATTGTTGCTGAAAATACTCCGCCGGACATTAGCATCATCTCCGAGATCCCCCGCGAAACAATCGCAGAGACATTTCTGCTCAGAGGGATCGCTAGCGATCCTGATGGAGTTGAAGACGTTCAGATCAGCCTCAAACAAGTCGGCAGCAGAGGCTTAGAGATCGCGACTCAGCAGGAGCAGCAGCCTTCCAGCGACCGTTCACAGTACAACTTTGAGAGACACTTGCCACTGACACCGGGCAAAAATCAGATTCTGATTGAAGCCTTTGATGTGAACGGCCTGAGAAGCCAGCGTCTGCTCGAGATCATTCGGACCAGCCCTGCCCCTCAACAGGCAGACGATGTCGCCCAAACGGATTTGCAACGCCCTGGCAAAATCTATGCTGTCATTATCGGAATCGGCCAATACGAAGATTCCCGTTTGAATTTACGCTACACAGTGAACGATGCTCAGGGCTTGTATGACTTGCTGACCGATCCTGTTTACGGTGGTGTCCCACAAGAAAACATCAAGCTTCTGCTGAATGAACACGCTACAGATCGAGCGATCAAGGGCGCGATCGGCAAGTGGCTGGGCCACCACGCGAAAGAAGACGATACTGTCATCATCTACTACTCCGGACATGGTGCGCCGGAAGGAAAGGAAACCTATTGGGTGACGTATAATGCCAACATCGATGACCTCTACACAACAGCACTCAATAATAAGGAAATCGCCGACATGCTCAGTCGAGTTTCCGCAAGACGCATGATTACCTTTCTGGATTCATGTTACAGCGCTGCGACCGTCAACCGCAAGAACCAGACCCGTGCAGCCCCGGCCGGAATTCCATGGGAGGAATTCCATGGTGAGGGACGTGTCACAATCAGTGCTTCGGACGGCAAGCAGCTTTCGCTGGAGCTTGAAGAATACAAGCATGGGGTCTTTACGTACTATCTTCTGGAAGGTCTGAAAGGGCAAGCAGACAACAACCAGGATGCTGTTGTCGATGTGGATGAAATTTGGGATTATGTCAAAAACAAGGTCACGGAACGCGCCAGACAGGAAGGATATCCCCAAACCCCAGTCATTCAGGGAGAACATAGCGCAGGTATTCCCCTCACCTATAACATGAGGCGCATTCGGGAAGCCCAGCAGAATTACATTAAAGAAAAGCAGGCCGCCAAACTGGCAACATTGTTTGCCGAACAACAAATCGATGCTGAACATTTTGAATGTGCGCTCAGCATGCTGGATGCCGGGACGCCGAACCGTTGGTTGAGCCAGCTGCTGGCCGGGGAGATTAAAGTCAGCACCTTCAGGCGTTTTTTCACATGTGAATAAACCCGGCAACCAAACGGTGAGTTCCGAACAGAGTCGTGTGTGACTAAGCGTAGGCGGGATCTTCTGCGTTCACTGTGGCGGAATCTGCTGTTTGTGGAGTGATCTGAGGTAAGTGCTCAGGTCAAAATCTGTAATTGCTTTTCCAGACAGATGCCCGGAGCAGCTCAGGCTTTTCCCTTCGTTCTCCCCGATGAACCAATCAACATCGACCTGCTGCTCGAAAATCGCGCTCGAATCTGTTTGCCCAAGGTCACCGATCACGCCGCTGGATACCCGAAGATCCCTCTCACTTTTCGAGGCAAGGTCTCCGTAAGACTGCGACACATAATAGCCCCCTTGCCCCCTCTTTGACACGATGTATTCGCTGCCATCAAAAGTCATCTCCACGGGGGGGACGACTTCGATGTCAAGCTCGTCCGAGGAAATCTTCACGCGAATTCTGAGCTGTAACTCTTCGAGAACACTCTTTGACCCATTAAAAACGATTAAGGCCCAGCCATCAATATAATCGACTGATTCAAGCAGATCACGCTCAACATGCGCAAAATTCACAAGCGTCAAATCACCCGAGATCGCGCTGTCTGAAAGCGTACAATCAATAGAATGGACCATACGGGTCTCAGTTGAACGTTCGAGCAGATCATAGGAATTCCCACGCGGATAAAACCAAAATGTGCTCTTCAGTAAGTCCTCAGCACTCAGCTGCTCGATCAGAGAACCCTCCGACGCAGCGTCTTGATCGCCAGCATGAGCGTCCTGCCCGGATTTATCACTGTTATCGTCCGAATCGGTCTGGGCCGCATGAGCTTCAAGTCTTGCCTTTCCCCGCCCGCTAAACGCATAGACTTGTAAATACAACAGCGATCCGTCAACGACCAGAGAAAGCTCTTCATCGCTTGAACCGGCTTGCGTGCTCCGGCCGCCTTCTAACTCGACAAACTGTGCATCATGCAAGTTCAGATCGAAATCATCGCCCTCATCGATGCCGCTCAGAAGAATGGTCAGCCGCACCGGACGTGTCGGCAGGGTGATCACATACCAATCGACATCTCCGGTACAATCCATAGAAACCGTCAGCGGCGTCCCATCAACCGGAAGCTCGGGGAGTTCAGGATCGTCGCGATCGTCAGCAAAATGATCGCAGCTTCCTTCTGTGGCGCTGGGCGTCAGTTCTTTATCAGGATGATTTTCCGGAACGTCATGCAATGGGCCAGGCGTGGCAGTCGGAATGACAGCAGGCTGTGCAGGATTGGATTTTGAATTTGTACAAGCATACAACGTCAAGATCATAAGCAGCCCGGCAGCAAGGACCTGCAAGCCTAAGTTCTTTGTAAGAGCACGTTTACTCTGCGACATCTTCATAATCCCCACTTTGTTTCATCACGTCTCCTCAAAAACATTTTTCCTTTTACACGTTCATGAACACGTGTATGCGATTTAACTCACAAGATGCCCTCTTTGTCAAGTGACGTTCAAAAAAAGTTTCCTTGACAAGGAAGCTTTTCACCCAATAAACGCACTTTTTAAGGACTTGTCAATACTAAGAATCCTGCTATGTTTTCCAAATCAGGCATTCCAATAAAAATTTAAAAAATTGCTTTTGCATAAGGCTTTTCTTATGCAAAAATCCCGCCACCAGGCGGAATAACCTGAGGAACAATCATGAGTACATCACAGGCACAAAGCAAAACAACCCTTGAAGACCTCATCGAACTCATGGCGACCTTACGCAGCGAAAAGGGCTGCCCCTGGGATCGCAAACAGACAAAAGCTTCAATCAAGCCGTACATTCTCGAAGAGAGCTATGAAGTCGTCGATGCTGTTGAAAAAAACGACTCGCAAAAAATCAAGGAAGAATTAGGCGACGTTCTTTTTCAGGTCGTGTTCTACGCACAGCTCTTAAAGGAAGAAGATCAGTTAGATATCTATGATATTCTCGAAAGCGTCCACAGGAAAATGGTACGGCGTCATCCGCATGTCTTCGGCGGAGTCGAGCTCACAGACGCTAGCGAAGTCCCGGAGATCTGGGAACGCATGAAACACATGGAAAAAACGGAACGCAATTCGGTTCTGGATGACGTTCCCAACGATCTTCCTTCATTAATGAAAGCGCAGCATATCCAGTCTAAAGCCTCTCATGCCGGCGTTGAATGGGACAACTATCAGCAGGCCCTGGACAAGCTGGATGAGGAATTCTCCGAGCTGCGTCAGGCATACGAGCATGGCAAGCCTGAAATGATCGAGGACGAATTCGGCGATCTGCTTTTTACCCTTGTCAGCATCGCCCGTTTTCTGAACGTCAATCCCGACAACGCACTGCGCAGGGCGAACGCTAAATTTACGAAACGCGTCACAACGATCGAAAAGCACTTGCAAAGCATGCAGAAAGAGTGGAAGGATATGTCGCCTGAGGAGATTGCGCGAATGTGGGATGCCGCAAAAAGTGAAACACAATGAGTCCTGACCCCGGGTTGGGACCGTATGTCTTGTCACGTACGATGAAATATCAATAATTTATGATATTTCATCGTTATCAGTCAAAGCCTCCCCTCTCATCACTTGCCGATGAAAATGAATTGCGACAGGCACATTTCGAAGAACGATATTTTCCCGGTCCCTAGTCCAGAACTTCTTCAGCCTTTTCAATGACAATAAGTTCTTTGGGCACATTCTGGTGGGCTCCTCTTGATCCGGTCTCGACACGCTCGATCGTATCAACCACGTCCATGCCTTCAATCACTTTCCCAAACACACAATAGCCCCATCCCTGAGCGCTTTTGTTCTGAAAATTCAGAAAATCATTATGCACCGTGTTGATAAAAAACTGGCTGCTTGCAGAGTGAGGATCCGACGTACGAGCCATAGCGATCGTGCCGCGATCATTTTTCAGGCCGTTATCTGCTTCATTCTCAACCGGCGTGTGAGTCTTTTTCTGGGTCATCTCTTCAGTAAAACCGCCGCCTTGAATCATGAAGTCTTTGATCACCCGATGAAAGATCGTCCCGTCGTAATGGCCCGCACGAACATAGGCTAAAAAATTTTCAACCGTTTTGGGAGCCGCCTGCGGATCGAGTTCCAGAACAATGCGACCTTTGTTGGTCTCAAGGCGAACCTGTGGAGCGCGTTCTTCAGCTTCGGCGATTTTGCATCGTACAGAAGCGGCAACAAGGACAAGAGCGATCAACAACACAAAGAATTTCATAAAAACCTCCACTAAGATAAAGAAGGGCACTTTCCTGAATCGACGACAAGTGCGAACTTCAGCATGTGAACGAATAGACGCAGCGTGAAAACGCTGCGGAAGACCTCTTGCTTCTGTCAAGAAAAAAGAAAAATACAGGATCATTTTTCTTAACTCTTCATCAGACACAGCTCCCTCGTAAAAAAACAAGCTCAGGGAGCAACCACATAGCGAAAACCGATGTTGGTATGCCAATCATTTGGAAAGATCGCATAGCGTACGCAAGTCCGGGCATTCATACGGTTCACGCTGCGAAAAGACCCGCCCTTTATAATCACGCGATCATACGCGTTGTCTGCATCAAAGGCTCGTGGATCGCGAACAGCAAAGGGCCCTTTATCGCGCCAGGACTGATAGCGCTCAGCATCGTACTGATCCGAAACCCACTCCCAGACGTTTCCGGTCATGTCATACAAGCCGTAGCTGTTGGGAGGATACGAGCCGACCTTTTTTGGCGTCTGCGACTCGGTATTGGCCAGGCTCCCATCGTATTCGTTCCCATAGGAAAAGAGATAGCCCTCCTTTCCCCGCGCCGCCTTTTCCCACTCGGCTTCAGTGGGCAGACGGTGCAGTATCCCGCTTTGCTGGGTCTTCCAGCGACAATACGCATCAGCTTCATACAAACTGATACCAACAATCGGCCTGCTGTCATGACCATCATCATACGGAGGCTCATCAAACTGCCACAGACGAGGCCCAGGGCGATCGTCGGTATCGATGAAAGCAAGGCGAATATACTGTGAGACCGAATGCCATCCATCCCTGCCAAATGCCTGCTCGTATGCCGGAGCCCGTTGAGTCAGAGAAGGCCAGTCCTCGATCAGACGCTGCCAATATCTCTCTTCATCATACCCACCGTCATCGACGAATTTACGGTATTCCTCATTCGTCACTTCGTATTGACTCAGGAAAAATCCACTGACATAGACGTCGACCGCCGGACTCTCGTCCGAAAAGCCGACATAAGGAGTCGCGGTCTTTTTATTTCCCATCCGAAACCATCCGCCTGGAATATAGACAAGACCCGGCAGTGGGCTGTCAGGAGCAGAAACGCTGACCGGAAGCACTGTCCGGGATCCGCGTCCTGCGATGTAAACCGGAAAGCCGGTGCGATCGCGGCCATTCACGGCTTCAATATAGTAGTCGCCACGCTGGAGACTGACAGGCTTCCCGTCAAAAGGAATCTGCTCAATCACACGAGTTCCGATGACATGATACAATTTCAGTTCTGCGGCGTCCGGATTTTCAACCGTCAACACGCCAGTATCGCTGCTTCTGAAGCGGTGCCCTCCTGACAGTCTCGGGAAAGGAAACGCGCCGGATCGATAAAACCACAGCCCCACTGCAAGACCGGCAAACAGCACAAGCGCCAGCACGACAGGCACTGCAATGCCCAGCCACGATCTGGATGGCTTACGCGACCGTCTTTTAAGCGTTTTTCTCGGCAGGACTTTCTTCAGCCCGCGAGAAGTGTTGAGGCGCTTAGTGTCCGACAAGGCCGCCTGATCAGGAGAAGACGCAAACGAGACAAAACCCGAGCGTGCCTGCGTCCCATGCACATCATCTTCGGCCTGATACGCGGCCCCAGCCTCGCGTCGCTCAGTGTCAGAGCCCGAACTGTCTTCAGAAATCTGCTCAAAGCTCATGACATCAGTCTCGATCGGCCCGGCTGGCCTGGATCGTCCAGTGATAAGAGCTTCATCCGGCACTGCTTCTGCCTGCTCACTCGACCATTCAAAGTCGTCAGAACCGTCAAAGACAGGCAGCTCGTCCTTATCCAGTTGCGGCGCTGAAAAGCCTGCTTCCGAACGTTTTTCATCATCAAGGCTCACTGTTGCGCCGACCTTTTCCAGGTACATTTTGACCTTTTCAGCTAATGGCAATGGGACTTTCCCGGAGATACGGCAAGGGACTCCGGCGATCAATCGATCCGGGGAATCTTTTAAGCCCTGAATCTTTGAAAGAACCGAGGCAACCGCCTCTTTATGCGCTCCGACGTGAAGCAGTGTGATAAAGACTGTCTGATCTGTTGCATGCATAATCAATATATCTCACTCACGGATCGGGAATAAACGTTCCACCTTAACAGTTCACTACAGACCGACAGGATTCTCTGCCGGCATTGTCGCCCGGAACAAGGCTCTAAGAGCATGCTCTTCATGCGCCATTCAGGATACATGACTTGTTAAGCTTTGTCAACTTAGAAATCATAAAATCCTTTGTGTAAAAAATTATTGTCAAATTCACCATCTCCGTAAAGGCTGTTCCCGAAAGCGTGTATTAGAGAGTCAGCCGCTATTTTTACGGCCACAGGACACACAAATTTTTCAGGAGACACGGGCCCGATGCAGTTTCCGTCATGTTTCTCAAATATTCTGATCGTGCTGTATCAACCGAAAGACCCGATTAATATCGGAACGACCCTCCGGGCCATGAAGAATATGGGCCTGCACCAATTGCGTCTTGTGGAACCCGCAGCCGACGATCCATGGCGAATCGGGATAGCTGCGCCGCGATCAGAAGAGGAGATTCGCGCGATTCAGCGCTGTGCCTCGCTGTCGGACGCGCTGAATGATGTGCAGTATACGGTCGGGCTGACTGCCAGATCGCGAAAAGCGGGCTATACGGTTCTGCAGCCCCGATCAGCGGCAAAACAGCTGCTTGTCAAGGCTGCAGAAGGCAAGCTTGCGCTGCTGTTCGGCCGTGAGGATTCCGGGTTGCCCAACAGCGCCTTAACTCAGTGTGATGCCTATATCACCATCCCTGCCAATCCTGAGTATTGTTCCCTGAATCTGGCGCAGGCGGTTCTGCTGACGACCTATGAACTCTTTCTTGCCGCTCAGGACGGCCCGCTTGTGAGCCCACGAGCGAAACGTTCCTGTCCGCTTGCCAATCACGCGCAGTTGGATGGGATGTACACTCAAATTGAAGACAGCTTATGGGGGATCGAGTTCATCAAAACTCAGACCGGTCGCGGCATCCTTCGAACGCTCAGGCACATTTTCAGCCGTGCTGAACTCGACGAACGTGAAGTCAGGATGATCCGAGGGATCTTTCACGAAATCATCAAATTCCTGAAACGCAAAGGCGTCGAACCTGGGCGGCCTCCGCAACAGAATGACAGCTAAAGCACAGTCAATGGCCGCGTGTTGGGAAAATTTAGAAACTGTGCTCTTGTAAACGTCGGAGACGTTGCCGGGCAAGCTGTCTGATACGGCCGTTTTCGCGGGCCGTTGCCAGTAAAAGACGATACACGGCTTCTGCACTCGAAAAATCTTCAAGATCTTCGCAGGCCAGCCCCATCTTCAAGCGGACAAGATCGACTTGAGAGCTTTGCGGCCATCGCTCCAGAAAGTCCTGATAGATCCTCAGAGCGAAATCTGCATCGCGCTTGCGCAAACGCAGCATATCGGCAATCGAAATATAGGCGTTTTCAGCATAAACGCTCTCTGGAAAACGTTCGGCCAGAGCCGATAATTGTGCTTTGCCGCGTTCAAAATCGCCAAAACGCAGTTCCCGGGCTGCGCTGTCGAATTCTTCCTGAACTTTTTCATCCAGAAGACGAGCCTGCCGCGCTGCAGAAGATTGCTCCTGCTCTCTGAAGGTCAGGAGAGCTTCGGAAGATTTTTTCTTTGACAAGAGCACGAAACTGATCGATGAGGCCAGCACGAACAAAAGCAGCGCAGTGACAACAGATTCCCTGAGAGTCAGGACGGCCGGGCTGTTCTCAGGCTCGACCTGCGCTGTGCGGCTGCGATTCACCGGCACAGAGGCTTTACGGGGTTTTTGGCTGGCGAGAAATTCCAGAAGCTCTGATTGTGTTTGAGCAGAATCCCGGCGGCATTGAGCGTCTGTTGACGATGCTGACTGCGGAGAACGCAGAAAGGCCGGGGGAGGACTGAGGCAGCGTTTTTGCAGCTTTTGCTCGATCACTGCTGCATTCTTATGCAGAAGCTGAATCCATTCCGCACCTTGAGGCTTCAGCAGACGGCTCTTCACGTGCTCCTCAAACAGATCAGCCTCCCCACTGTCGATCTTCTGCTGCAAGTCTTCTAATTGTCGAGCACGTTCTTCAGCAGGAAGCGCAATAATCTCATCCAGCAAAGCGACTACGCGCGGACTTTTTGCGAATTGCAGATCACTCTCTGAAATCTTGTCCAGCTTGACACAGATCCGCTTCATAGAAATCCAGTCATGTCGGCAGAACCTCAGACACGTCGATGATGTCTTTGCTTCACAGGCAAGCCCTTACAGCTCAGCACGCAGAACGTGGTGACAAGAACGTGTGCAGATGCGCTTCTCTCAGGAGAAACGCTCTCGCATCATTCCGATGTGGACGGCGGTTTTTTCTTAACGCGTCGAACAACCCGCCGTACGGTTTTGGGTTTGTCTGCGTCTGGAATCGGCGTCGTCGTCTGATCTGCAGGGGCCGCAGCTTCTTTTGATTCTGCGGGCGATGCCGTCTCTTTCGAAGCAGATGAATAGGCGTCAAAGCCTGCGGCCATACCGATAGCCTGATTCAAACTCGAGCCAAAATCGCCTGCACGGCCGCCTCCTGGATTTGAAGGAAAGGGCATAAAGACTTTGGTGGCTTTTCCATCAGCAATTTTTTCCAGGGCTTCGAGATACTTGATGCGCAGAAGTTCATCATTTGGATTCCCATCGTGAATCGCCTTATAGACCCGCTGGATCTTCGCAGCATCTCCCTCAGCCTCAAGAATCGCTGCGGCTTTTTTTCCTTCCGCCTCGGTAATCGCCGCTCGTTTTGTCAGCTCTGCTTCCGAGACCCGCCGCATCGCATCGGCATAGCTGGCCGGAGGAGTGACAGCCTGCAGCTCAACCCGCCGGATACTGATTCCCCAATCGCCGCTCGCCCGTGCCACCTGATTCTTCAAACGCTCGTTAATTTTTTCCCGGCCGCTCAATAATTGTTCCAGGTCTGTATCACCGATGACATCCCTGAGAACAGTTCGGATCAACTGATTGACAGCGATAATCACGTCATCAACGCTATAAATGGCCCGTTCTGCATCGGCAATCTGATAATAGGCAATGCTGTCAACATCGAGCTGCACTTTATCACGCGTAATCACAGTTTGAGCAGGGAGATCGACAGTACGCTCACGCTGGTCCACAGTGTCGGTTTCCACCCCGTCTTTTGTAAATTTACGCTTTCGCTCAATCAAAGGCCACATAAAATGAATACCAGGACCCAAGACCCGGCTGAATTTTCCAAAGCGCTCAATGACAACAGCCTCTTGCTCCTGTACAGTGAAAATCGGCGTGTTGACGATAAAATAGAGCAAAAGACCCACAAGCACGGCGGCAAACGCAATCACAAAATACATCATATTTCGACTCCAGCTTCCTTGACCCTTAAAGAAGTTCCCCTTTACTGTCACATACCTCGACAACTGAAATATGTCTCAGGCTAGCAAAGAATCAGCGCATGGTCAAGAAAAAAATGCGTTTCAGGCTGTTTTCTCTTTTTGAAAGTCCCATTTTTTTAACTCTTCCAGCATCTCGTAGTTCGTCAGATCATAGCGCAGCGGGCATACGACCACATAGCCCGCACGGACAAGACGAAAATCCACAGCGTCATCCGGCGGATCGTTCACTTCAACATTGCCTGCGTTGAGCCAATAATACGCGCGTCCGAACGGATCAGTTCTGGCCTCATAGATATTTTCATGACAAAATTTCGCCTGCCGGGCGATGCGAACCCCTCGAATGTCTTCGGCGCGGCAAGACGGGACATTCACATTCAGCAGCGTTCCTGCTGGCAGCCCACCCTGCTCGAACACCGTCTCACACAGCCTGGCTGCAAACTGCGCCGCATAGCTGAAACTCATTAGGTCGCGGCGGCGATCAAAAGGCGCTTCCAGCGACACGGCAATCGCCGGCAAGCCCGATACAGCGGCTTCAGATGCTGCTGAAACCGTGCCGGAATACAAAATATGATCACCGGTATTAGAGCCTCGATTGATCCCGGAAAGCACCAGATCCGGCCTGGCGCCTAAAAGCGAGCTGAGCGCCAGTTTCACACAATCTACCGGAGTCCCGTCAACAGCATGTCCGGCAATACGGCCCTCAAGCTCGACATAAGAGACCCGTAACGGATCAGCCACTGTGATCGCATGCCCGGCGGCACTGCGTTCGCTGCCCGGAGCCGCCACATGCACCTGATGCCCTGCCTGTGTCAGCGCCTGGTACAGGACAGCAATCCCGTCAGCATAAATTCCATCATCATTCGTCAATAATATGTTCATAGCTCTGCACCTCTTCACGTTATGACGGCCCGAATCGCAGCATACGGGCTGCGGTGGCCCTGTCAGGACTCTGCCAAGTCGACAGCATAAATCGTAACCGCCGCATTCTCAAAGACTTTTGAAAACAGCTTCCCGAAGCGATCAAAGGCTCTCAGCCCCTCGCGCTGATATTCGCGTCTTTCCAGCGTGCCGACATACACATATTGAATATGGTATGCCCGCAACAAGTCCAGAACCGCGTTTTTATCAGGGCTGTCGTAGATGCGGCGAATATGCTCGCTTCGCGTCAGAATCGACAGCCAGCTCTGATCGCGCCACAGGGCTTCGTGGTTGCCCCAGCCCAGGACCGTTGTTCGCCCGGTCACCGAGGAGACCCGTCCGAAAAAAGAATAGGCGTTGCCGGTCGCTTCCAGAATCACGACCCGACTCTCAGTATGCCGGCGAATCCAGTCAAGCGCTTCATATTCATACGGCTCCCGATAAGCAATGTATTTGCTTCCATCCAGGCTGGGGATATAGGCTAATCCGCCCTGGTCCCGGCCTTTAAAAGAATTCGTCTTTTGCCAGGCTGCCGCAGCCGGATAAATCGCGCAGCTTCCGCACAGCAGCAGCAGGCCCGCCAGCCACATTCGTTTCATCTGCTGAATCCGTTTCCCAGCCTTGCACGAGCGCAAGGCAAAAACAAGCGATACCGGCATTCCGACCGAGAGCAGAATCCAGGCCTGATAATAAAATTTAAACACCGTATTCTGCCGCTCCAGCGGATGTCCGTAAAAATCTTTGATATACAGCAGTTCGCAGCCCGCAAGAATCCCAAAGGAGACAATAAGCAGCAAGCCCGCAAAACGCTCAGCGTCCTCTGAAATGCTTCCTGCCTGGCTCCAGCCTGCCAGGCACAGCAGCAAGAGCAGCGCGCTGAACAGCCAGACGATTTCCGAGGGATAAAGCACACAGACTACGACGCCCAGAACTGCGCAATTAGCCCAGAGAATCAGTTGCTCGCGGGAAGCCTGCCAAAAGAAGTTCAGACCTTTGAGACTCTTGAAAAAAAACGGCAGAAGCCCCCACAAGAACAGGCCGTAGATAAGAAGAAAATGGCGCAGCTCTGTGCGCTGTGTGAATGACACCAGGCGCAGATTTCCAAGACCGGCCTGCGGGACAAAATGCCGGTAAAACGGCAGAAAAAAGAGACGGCTTGCCAGCAGCACAGCGATCCAGGACCCGCCGGCACGCGCCAGGAGCTTTTTCCACGACAGGCGGGGCGCGAAACGCCGCGTTGCAGGCTCAGATTCGCCGGCTGCAGGCCTGACGCTCAGGAGCGTCAGACCGATCAGAATCAGCGCGCCCGGTTCATCCCAGCGGTTGCTGACTGAAATCCCTCCAAGACAGAGCGCGATCAGACCGAGGAGCAGAGCGCTTCTCAAGCTGCTGACAGCCTGCGTCCGCTGCGCAAGAAGCTGCGCCAGCAAAGCGAGCAGCAGTACAAAGAGCGGAATGCCCATGAAATGAGCGTGCAGATCTCCCAGAAGAACACTGAAACAGGGAAACTCATTAATCGTGTCCGGGATGACCCGCGAGCTGCGCCACCAATCAAAGGGCAGGAGCGTCCCATGCCGTTCGATCACTTGAACCAGCCCATCCAGATTGCCCAGAATCATCAGCAGTGCAGAGGAAAACAGGCTCGGCAAGAACTTGCGCGTCAAATGAAAGACCAGTCCAAACACGCTCACAGCAGACAGCGCCACAATCCCGGCCAAGGCCAGATTAAAGCCGGAGGAAGACGGGATCGCCGTCAGTTTCATCACTGTGGCCCAGAGCAGATAGCCGAAATAGTAATAATTGATATGAGCGCCCGCAAACCAGCTGTCTTTCGGCGGAAACCCGTCGCTGTGGATCATGGCGTTCAACATCGTGAAATCAGCTTCTTTTTCAGCACCGGCAATATCGGGATTGTACATTCTGAGGAACGTAACGATCAGAAAAAACAAGAGAAACACGGCCTCTTCGAGCAGAAGAAGCGGGAGGCGGGATTTCAGCCACTGACAAAGAGCGCGAGCCTGCCTGACAAGCACAAGAAGATTCAGCAGAGCATATCCGATCAGGACAAGCACGATTGTGCGGCGCTGATAGGGTGCAAGCCCAAGACTGCCGAGCAGCCAGACCGCATAGCAGATCAGGAAAAATCCCAGTGATTTCGCGATGGCAAAGCCGCGATCCGGAAAATGACGGCAAACCGAAAAGCACACAGGCAGACTTATCCAGCCCAGCGCCCAAAAAATCCCATACCAGCAGACGATCAGACTAAGATCAGAAGACATAGCACACCAGGGCGTCGAGTCGGCCCGCTTGAAAATGTTTTCAGAATTGCGGAAAGTGCAGGTGCATGACTCTGCGAGCGCTCGATCTGTCAGCGACCTGTGAGCGCAGCGGCAACGCGCCGAATTGTATGAGAGGCCCTTGCGATTTTGTCAAGAAATCTTGGCGCAGAACTCAGGAACGCGCATTTTCTGCTTGCATTTTCTCCAGAGCGCATGTAGATCTGACCTGTAGACGATCTTGAGACAGAATCGCAGAACAGTTCACAGCAAAGGAGCGAATCGATTCGCATGAAAACAACGATTATCGGCGTCGTTCTCGGCGCACTGGCCGGTTACGGCCTCAGTTTCGTCCTCTCATGTACCGGCGGGACCTGAATGATGTTCAGTAATCCTCTGACAGCCACTCTGCTGGGAGCGGCATTCGGCGGACTACTCATCTCCGGAGGAGATGAACGCAAACGCAAAGACAAGGCAGCGGACCCACGCTCTCCTGATCTGCCTGATCGCAAAAGCGAGTAACGCAATCGTCTGAGAGCATGGACAAGATCCTGGACAGCAGGCAGGACTGAGACAGGAAGATCTTTACGCAGTCAAGGCTGTGCTCTGTGTGAAGGCCGAGCGCCTCTTTCTCCTTCAAGCGGGCGCAATCATCTTTTCAGGCCGCACCACACGATCGAATTCCTCTTCGCTCACACAGCCCAGGCTGACAGCCGCTTCCCGCAGCGTTGTCCCGTTTTCATGAGCGCTCTTGGCAATCCTGGCTGCTGTTTCATACCCGAGATGCGGTGCAAGCGCCGTGACCAGCATCAGCGACTTTTGCAGATACTCTGCAATAAGCGGCCGGTTTGCTCTGATCCCGTTCACACAGCGTTCGCGGAAGGAATTCATGCTGTCGCCCAGCAAGCGGATTGATTGCAGCACATTGTAAATAATCACCGGCTTAAACGTGTTGAGCTCAAAATTTCCCTGACTGGCGGCAAAACCGACAGCCACATCATTGCCAAACACCTGACAGGCAACCATTGTTACGGCTTCGGCTTGAGTCGGATTCACTTTCCCGGGCATGATCGAGCTGCCCGGCTCATTGGCCGGAAGAAGCAGTTCCCCGATGCCGCATCGCGGCCCTGAGCCAAGCCAGCGGACATCATTGGCGATTTTCATCATATTCGCTGCCAAGGCTTTCAAAGCCCCGCTCACGCCTGCCAGCGCATCATGCGAACTAAGCCCCTGAAACGTATTTGAGGCCGTTAGAAAGCGCTGTCCTGTCAATTCCGAGACCTTCTCCACCATCGCCTCTGCAAAACCTGGCGGAGCATTGAGTCCGGTTCCCACAGCCGTGCCGCCGACTGCCAGTTCTCTGACATAGTCCAGCGCATCCTGAAGCTGCCGGGCATTCGTGTGCAGCATCGCAGCATAGCCGCTGAATTCCTGCCCAAGAGTCAACGGGGTCGCATCCTGCAAATGCGTTCGCCCAATCTTGAGAATATCCCGGAATTCCTCAACCTTGTTCTGCAACGAGACTTCCAGGCGCTTCAGGGACGGCAGCAGCGCAGTTTCTCCTGCTGACAGCGCCGCAATATGCATGGCGCTCGGGAAAATATCGTTCGAACTTTGCGAGAGATTGACATGATCATTGGGGTGCACAGGCTCGTCAATCAGCTGCATGGCGCGCCGGGCAAGCACCTCGTTCACATTCATATTACTCTGAGTCCCGCTGCCGGTCTGCCACACAAGCAGCGGAAATTCATCTGGAAATTTTCCGGCCAGCAGCTCATCACATGCCGTCACAATCGCCTCTTTTCGGACGCGATCCAGCGTTCCAAACGCATGATTGACCACTGCCGCAGCTTTTTTCAGCAGCACAAGCGCCATCACGACTTCCTGCGGCATGCGCTCTGTCCCGATCGTGAAATTCTCCAGACTGCGCTGCGTCTGTGCGCCCCACAAGCGTTCTGCAGGCACCCGAATCTCGCCTGCCGTGTCTTTTTCAATGCGATAATTCATCATCATGCAGACAAGAGCGACCCGGCCTGATGAGCCCACGCATTCAGCGGCGACTGCGCCTCCTTTGCCTCATTCGTCAAAACCGTGTCCTCCTTCTTCATGTGCAGCGATAGCTGTTTGTCATCGGCAGACGGCGGTCCAGACCAAAGGCCGCGGTACTGACCTTCAGGCCCGGGGCAGCCTGCTGCCGCTTGTATTCACTGCGATCCACCCGTCGGATGATCTCACTGACCAGCTTGGGCTCGTAGCCGAGTTCCACAATCTCCGGGACGCACTTATGCTCATCAAGATAAGCGCTGAGTATCGCGTCCAGGACCTGATAATCCGGCAAACTGTCGCTGTCTTTCTGATTCTCACGCAATTCAGCCGACGGCGGCTTGTCAAGGCTCTTTGCAGGAATCAGATCATATCCGGCCACCTGGTTGCGATAGCGTGCCAGCGCATAGACTTTTGTTTTCGGCAGATCCGAAATCACTCCCAACCCGCCCGCCATATCGCCGTATAGCGTGGCATAGCCGACGCTGACTTCCGATTTGTTGCCGGTCGTGAGCGTCAACGAGCCGAATTTGTTGGCAATTCCCATCAAGACCACTCCCCGGCAGCGGGCCTGAATATTCTCCTCTGCCACATTCGGCGGGCAGCCCTCAAACGCAGCGGCCAACTGTTCAAGAAAGACATCATAGATCGGTGTAATCGCGATAATGCGATGAGCGATTTTCAGATGCTCGACCAGGGCCAGAGCATCATCGATGCTGCCCTGTGAAGAATAAGGCCCCGGCATCAGCACGCCCAAGACATGATCCGGGCCCAGCGCATCAACCGCAAGCGCAGCCACCAGCGCCGAATCGATGCCGCCGCTCAAACCCAGGACCACCTGCGTAAAGCCGTTCTTGCGCACATAATCGCGCAGACCGAGCGTCAACGCATCGTACAGTTCCTTCAAGTTCCGCTCTTGCGCTGAGCGCCCTGCATAGAGATCTTTGGGATTCGCCGGCAGCAGCGGGCGCTCGTGCAGCGGCAGCAGAGCTCGTCCGGCGTCGGCAGGCTCAGCACAGATCAGCCGGCAGCGCGGAATATTCTCCATGCTCATCTCCGGCACAGGACCACGACAGCCGGGATGACGCAGCTTCGAATCCGTCAGATCCTGCACATCCAGATCAGCGATGACAAGGTCTTCCTCAAACAAGCGACCCCGCGCCAGGACCGTGCCCTGCGGATTCACGATCACTGCAGCGCCGCTGAAAATCAACTGATCCTGTCCGCCGATCATATTCGTCGAAGCCAGAGTCACGCCACTTTCAACGGCGCGCGCTGCAAGCAGTCTTTCACGGAACGCCGGCTCGCCCGCATAATAGGGCGACGCTGCCACATGCACAATCAGATTAGCCCCGTTCAGGGCCTGGACCAGCAGCGGACCCTCCGGGGCCTGGATCTCCTCACCGATCATCACCCCAATACACAAGTCTCTGATCAGATATAGAGGCTGCGCCTCAGCACCGGCCTGAAAATATCGACTTTCATCGAAAAGTCCGCAATTCGCAAGATGCGCTTTACGCTGTACACCCAGGACACAGCCGTCATGGAGAATCACCGCCGCATTATAGAGAGCCTCGGACTGCTGGTTCACACATCCGCCAATAACGGTCAGCCCTTCGCTCTCTTCAACAATCCGATCGAGCATTCTGCGACTATCCGCCAGGAAGCCTGCGTTCCACAGCAAATCCTGAGGCGGACAGCCGCTCAGCATCAACTCCGGAAACGTCACGATATCCACGCCTATGCGCTTTGCACGCTGCAGGGCTTTAAGAATTTTCTCTGTATTGCCTTCAAGATCTCCGACAGCCGCATTCATCTGCGCCATCGCAATTCGCAGTTGTGCCATACTCCCTCCCATCTCCTGCTCCAGGCGCTTCCATCTCTCCAGGGCCCCTGTGGGTATCAGCAGCAAGCCGAGACATCGGAGTACGCGCCGAAGTTTCAAGTATCCGTCATGCGAGTTGTGCACGCATCTGCCGCCACTCTCTGGCCCGGCACAAGCCGCAGTCCTGCCACAAACATCACAGGCCTCTCATGCAGGCTCTGTCAAGAGAACTTTCAGGAGAGAATGAAGAAAAGTAAACACGCCAGCCCATCCTTGATACGTACAGAGCCTGTCTTTACAGAACTCAGGGGCGTCTTCAGAGCATTCATGCGCCGCAAGAGCAGGCCCTGCAGCATGCTCTTCCTTTGCAGGCCGGGACCTGAAATGACGTGGCGCACTGTAATCAGCTATGCCCCAAAGCGCTCTCTTCGGTCAAGACAATCCATACACGAAAAATCGTTCAATATTTTTCTTGTCATTTAGGGCTAAGCTCAGGCAGAATGGGAATGACGTATCCTTGCGCTGAGCAAGAAAAAGCTCTTGCCGGAACGGCCAGCCCGGTGAGAGACGCCGTGGACAGAAACAAAGGCGAGATCACCTGAATCATAGATTATTACAAGGCTCGAAAGGAAGGACAGCATGGTTGATGACTCAAAAAACACACTCACATTCCGGCATCCGGTACGGTGAGCCAGATGCCGGCCCGGACATAAGATAGATAAGGTTGCGTGCCACACAACTCGCATGTAGGAGGAAGATATGGAAAGCATGTCAGGTTTTGCGAAAATTGCTCAATATTTAACACACCCTCTCGTCTTAATTGGATTTGTTTTAATGCTGGTCTTTGGCATCCATCGCCAGTTAATGAAATCAGGATTGTTGGCCCAAACGACCAGAAGAGGAAGTGAAGGAATCATTAAATTAATGCTGCAATACGGATTCTGGTTAGGACTTATTCTGATTTTAGCCGGTTTCACCTTGCAATTGCTCTAAACCTCTGAACAGTCTATGAAAACTGAATTCTTGATTATCTCAGGAAGCATCGCATTATTCTTCGGCATATTATGGATCGTATTAGGTAAGGGCCTTCTGCGCCAAATTACTGCCAGAGGCAGCGAACGTATTCTTCAACACGTTCTGCGCTATGGCTTCTGGATTGCGCTTTGCGTAACAATTTCAGGGATAGGTTTGGAAGCCTGGAAAAATTACAATAGCCGCAAACTTTCGACTTCATCTACCGAGAAGACGTTTCAGAGTGAGGGCGGCCCAATGAATATCGCCCAAAGCGGGGGGACTGCCATTCAACACAACTATTATTATGGTGGAATTTCCGAAAAACGTTTTGAAGCCTTGGCTGGAGACTTAGCTGTTCACAAAACTGCACTCGCAAACTTTTTCAACATCCTGGAGAAAGAACAGGTTCCACCGAAGGAGCTGGATGAGAAACTCCGCCTAATCGCTAAAGAATATAAGGAATTATTGCAACGCCTTGATATTGTGGGATCCGATGATCCAGAAATCATAAGGCTCAAAGCCGAGGCCCGCCAGGCGATCGAGGAGGGCCGCTTCGATCAGGCTGAGCACTTATTAAATCAGGCGGAACAACGCGATCTGCAGGCGATTGAGCAGTTGCAGGAAGCAGCGGACAAACGCAGGCTTTCGGCATCTGAAACGAATGCCGACAACGGACAGTTGCAGATGCTGCAATTTCACTTTCTTAAAGCTGCTCAATACTACCAAAAGGCTGCACAACTCTTACCACAGGGGCATGACAAAGAATACGCAGGATACTTAAGACAATCTGCTCTCGCATTGTTATATCTCGCGCAATACGATGCAGCGTTACCACTCTTGGAAGAGAGCCTCGCCATTGCCCAGGAAATCGGCGATAAGGCGGGCGAAGGCGCGACCTTGAATAACATTGTCAAGATTTATGATGCCCGCGGCGACTACAGCACGGCCCTGAATTATCTGGAAGAGAGCCTCGCCATTTTCAAGGAAATCGGCGATAAGGCCGGCCAAGGCGGGCCCCTGAATAACATCAGCCTGATTTATAAGGCCCGCGGCGACGACAGCACGGCTTTGCGCTACTTGGAAGAGAGCCTCGCCATTTTCAAGGAAATCGGCGATAAGGCCGGCGAAGGCACGACTCTGAATAACCTCGGTTCAATTTACCACGACCGCGGCGACTACAGCACGGCCCTGAATTATCTGGAAGAGAGCCTCGCCATTGCCCAGGAAATCGGCGATAAAACCAGCAAAGACGTAATCCTGAATAACATCAGCCAGATTTACCACGACCGCGGCGACTACAGCACGGCCCTGAATTATCTGGAAGAGAGCCTCGCGATTGCCCAGGAAATCGGCGATAAAGCCAGCAAAGGCGTAATCCTGAATAACATCAGCCAGATTTATAAGGCCCGCGGCGACGACAGCACCGCCCTGGACTACCTGGAAGAGAGCCTCGCCATTGCCAGGGAAATCGGCGATAAGGCGGGCCAAGGCACGACTCTGAGTAACATCGGCCTGATTTATAAGGCCCGCGACGACGACAGCACTGCTTTGCGCTATCTGGAAGAGAGCCTCGCCATTCGAAAGGAAATTGGCGATAAGGCCGGCGAAGGCAGTACCTTGAATAACATCAGCCAGATTTATAAGGCCCGCGGCGACGACAGCACTGCTTTGCGCTATCTGGAAGAGAGCCTCGCCATTCGAAAGGAAATTGGCGATAAAGCCGGCCAAGGCGCGACCCTGAATAATTTGGCTGCAACAGCTTATGCTAAGGGCGACTACAGCACCGCCCTGCACTATCTGGAAGAGAGCCTCGCCATTTTCAAGGAAATCGGCGATAAGGCCGGCCAAGACGCGATCTTGAATAACATCAGCCTGATTTATAAGGCCCGCGGCGACTACAGCACTGCCCTGGACTATCTGAAAGAGAGCCTCGCCATTCAACAGGAAATCGGCAATAAGGCCGGCCAAGGCACGACCCTGAATAATTTGGCTGCAACAGCTTATGCTAAGGGCGACTACAGCACTGCCCTGGACTATCTGGAAGAGAGCCTCGCCATTCTAAAGGAAATCGGCGAGAAGGAAGCCCAAGGCGCGACCCTGAATAACATCAGCCAGATTTATGATGCCCGCGGCGGCGACAGCACTGCCCTGAGTTATCTGGAACAGAGCCTCGCCATTCTAAAGGAAATCGGCGAGAAGGAAGCCCAAGGCGCGACCCTGAATAACATCAGCCAGATTTATGATGCCCGCGGCGACTACAGCACGGCTTTGCGCTATCTGGAAGAGAGCCTCGCCATTCAACAGGAAATCGGCGATAAGGCCGGCGAAGGCAGTGACCTGAATAACCTCGGTTTAATTTACCACGCCCAAGGCGACTACAGCACTGCCCTGAGTAACCTGGAAGAGAGCCTCGCCATTGCCCAGGAAATCGGCGATAAGGCCCTCCAAGGCGCGACCTTGAATAACCTCAGCCTGATTTATAAGGCCCGCGGCGACGACAGCACCGCCCTGAGTTACCTGGAAGAGAGCCTCGCCATTGCCCAGGAAATCGGCGATAAGGCCCTCCAAGGCACGACTCTGAATAACATCAGCCAGATTTATGATCCGCCAAGGCACGACCCTGAATAACATCAGCCTGATTTATAAGGCCCGCGGCGACGACAGCACCGCCCTGAGTTACCTGGAAGAGAGCCTCGCCATTGCCCAGGAAATCGGCGATAAGGCCGGCCAAGGCACGACCCTGAATAATTTGGCTGCAACAGCTTATGCTAAGGGCGACTACAGCACGGCCCTGAGTTATCTGGAAGAGAGCCTCGTCATTCAACAGGAAATCGGCGATAAGGAAGTCCAAGGCGCGACCCTGAATAACATCAGCCAGATTTATAAGGCCCGCGGCGACGACAGCACGGCTTTGCGCTATCTGGAACAGAGCCTCGCCATTGCCCAGGAAATCGGCGATAAGGCCCTCCAAGGCGCGATCTTGAATAACATCAGCCAGATTTACCACGACCGCGGCGACGACAGCACTGCCCTGAGTTACCTGGAAGAGAGCCTCGCCATTGCCCAGGAAATCGGCGATAAGGCCCTCCAAGGCACGACTCTGAATAACATCAGCCAGATTTATGAT
>PDWJ01000688.1_pt1 | contig 47477 bp, 56 predicted proteins | sample 1430881 | NCBI WGS metagenome assembly PDWJ01 (sample SAMN01162460, study PRJNA174530) | Oral metagenome, whole genome shotgun sequencing project. | biome: Marine environment; feature: Marine mammal; material: Swab sample of the gingival sulcus; isolation source: swab sample of gingival sulcus...
TGGTGTAAGTTCCATCCGAAAATCCGTTACATGTTGGACTTGTAGAAGATGCTGTAATCGTTAAATCACTCACATTCACAGTCAAGGTATCATGAACATCACCGCAAATGGCGTTCGACTCTTGCAAAATGAAGTAGTACATTCCTACTTGGTTCATTGAAGCGAACGTTGTCATGTTTGTGTTGTTCGGAATAAAGTTTACCGTTGGCGTAGGTGAAACGTTCGACGCATCATACAACCATTGAGAAGTATTATTGATTGGATCGTTAGGTGTTCCGTTCAATGTTACCAAGCTTCCCAAACAAATGTTTTGATCTGGTCCTGCGTTCGGTTGCGGTGGGGCTACAACTGTAACCGTGAATGAATCGATGTAACTTACACCACCTGGAGCATTGTCTTGTACTTCAACCGCGTATGTTGTGGTCACTGTGGGATTCACAACAACTCCTGTACCTCCCGTTGGGTTCGAAACAGCAGTTGTAACCAACCACGTGTATGTTGGGTTCACATAAGCAGGAGGAGTCACAATATCAATTATTGCAGCATCACCCAAACAGATTGTTTCATCCGGTGTGCTCGCTGAACATCCTACAGAAGCTCCCGTTGGAGGGAATGTCAATTGTACGTTACCTGTTTGGTAACTATAGTTCGAGAACATTAAAATGTATTGCTGCCCAGCAGTTACAGGGATAGAAGGCGTGAAGTTTCCGCCAATACCACCTGGAGGAGCAACTCCACCTGGCGACATTCCAGTAAATCCTTGAGAAGAGGCATTCCAGTTACATGCTGCTGGAGCCACTAAGTTATTTTGAATATCCGAACATCCCGTTGTTGGGTTATATGGCCAAAGAGACCAATCGTAATAACCGTTTCCTCCTGCAGCTCCAATTTGAAATTCCAACATACCATTGGATGTCACATTAAGGATAAACCAGTTTGGATTCAGCTCTCCTGCAAGAAGACATCCAGACAAACCGGGAGCTGGGTTCGAACTTGGATTAGAAATACTACCTGCTGGAGGTACTACTGGACTTGGACTTGCCCCTTGAGAAAGAGGAAAAGTTAACGGTGCGTTGTTGCAGATGTTTTGTGCAATATTACAAGCGTTTGATACAGGACCTACCTGACCAAATGCTCCCAAAGCAATCAAAAAGACGATGTTAGTTAGAAGAAATTTCATGGTAGAATTAGTTGTTGCAGTTAGTGAATGGGTATGGATTCATTGCATCTACTCCGTAGACTCCCACTTGAACGCAGGTTACAGTCCCTGAATACTGTTCGAACCATGAAATAAAATCAGCTTCCGTTAATGGACTACTTCCTGTAGTGATAACCAAAGCACGTTGAGTATTCAAATCAAGACGAACTGTTTCAACATCTGGGTGATTTAGGTAGATGTTGTACGTTACTTGATCCAACTCCGCTTGAGTTGGTATATCGAATAAACATTGAGCAAAAAGCCGTGAATTTGTTTGTTGAATAGTTGATGTCTGCTGTGATTGTCCAAACGAGACATTCATAGCCAACATGAACATAAGTGATAGAATGATTTTCATCGTAGTACTCCTTTTTTTGATAGACGCAAATGTAAATTAATAGTTGCTCGCCTATTAAACGAATATTACGAAAATTGACTAAAACCTATGATTCCCAACTAAATAGTGAGATTCTTAACAGATTCTACCTCTGACCGACTATTTTTTAATGTATCGGAAAGACTTACCTGGATACACTGCAGTTTGACCTAATTCTTCTTCGATACGCAACAGTTGGTTGTACTTTGCCATTCGGTCACTTCGAGATGCGGAACCTGTTTTAATTTGACCACAACTTAAGGCAACTGCCAAATCAGCAATCGTATTATCCTCCGTTTCACCACTTCGGTGACTCATAACAGATGTATACCCATTACTCGTTGCCATTTGAACCGCTTCGATTGTTTCAGTAAGCGTTCCGATTTGATTTACTTTGATCAAAATAGAATTTGCGGTATTCTCCTCGATTCCACGGGCAAGGCGTTTTGTGTTCGTCACAAATAGGTCATCTCCCACTAATTGAACTTTATCTCCAAGCTCTTTCGTTGCCAAATTCCATCCGTTCCAATCGTCTTCAGCCAATCCATCTTCAATTGAAATAATTGGGTACTTCTCCACCCACTCTTTCCAGAATGCCACTTTTTGCTCAGAAGTCATTTGTGCTCCTGTTGACTCGAAGCTATACAACCCTGTTTCAGCATTGTAGTACTCCGATGCTGCTGCGTCCAATGCAATCCAAACATCTTCTCCAGGTGTAAATCCTGCTAATTTGATCGCTTCGATCACCACTTCGATCGCTTCTTCATTCGATCCGAGACTAGGAGCAAATCCTCCTTCATCTCCCACATTGGTAGACATTCCGCGTCCTTTCAAAACACTCTTTAAGTGATGGAAGATTTCCGTTCCCCAACGCAGTCCTTCAGAGAAAGAATCTGCGCCAAAAGGCATTACCATGAATTCCTGAATGTCAATTTTATTGTCCGCGTGCGAACCACCGTTTAGGATATTCATCATTGGAACAGGCATCGTTACGGCACCAACTCCACCAACATATTTAAAGAGACTCAATCCCGTTTCATCCGCCGCTGCACGTGCTGCTGCCAAGGACACACCTAAAATGGCATTTGCCCCAAGATTGGATTTATTCTCTGTACCATCTAACTCAATCAACTTCGCGTCAATCGCTTTTTGATCACATACGTCATAGCCGTTCAATTCTTTATCAATAATAGAATTGACATTTCCAACCGCTTTCAGTACACCTTTTCCAAGGTAAAAATCATTGTTTCCATCACGCAACTCAACCGCTTCATGCACTCCAGTAGACGCTCCCGAAGGAACTGCAGCTCTACCAATTGCACCTGTAGTTGTGATTACATCTACTTCAACTGTTGGATTCCCTCTTGAATCTAAAATTTGACGACCAATAATTTTTGCGATATAGCTCATAGTTAGTTGTTTTTCGTGTTTTTCATGTTATCGATGAATTGATCAAACAGGTAACGTGAATCGTGTGGTCCTGCTGACGCCTCTGGGTGATATTGTACTGAGAAGATCGGTTTACCCACCAATTCTATTCCAGCAACGGTGTTATCGTTCAAATGAACATGTGTCATTTCAATCGCGCTGTTTGTATCAATACTTTCTTTTGAGATTACGAATCCGTGATTCTGTGAAGTGATTTCACCTTTTCCTGTTTTCAGGTTTTTAATTGGGTGATTGATTCCACGGTGTCCGTTGAACATTTTTTCTGTTTCCAAGCCTTGGCTCAATCCTAAGATTTGGTGTCCCAAACAAATACCGAATACCGGCTTGTTTTGGTTAGCAATTTCCTTCACCAATTCAATTGATTGAGGCATTGCCGATGGATCTCCAGGTCCATTTGACAACATGTATCCATCCGGATTGAAGCTATTCAAGTCTTCAATTGTTGAATCCAATGGGAAAACTTTCACGTGACATCCTCTTTCAACCAAGCAGCGAACGATGTTTTTCTTCACTCCAAAATCAATCAACGACACTTTGTAAAGCGGATTTTCAGGTTTTACTTCGAACGCTTCCTTTGTTGCCACTTTTGAAGAAAGTTCCAATCCTTCCATTGAAGGAACCTTTGACAACTTTTCTTTCAGTTCATCCAAGTTTAAGGTTTCCGACGAGATGATTGCATTCATCGCTCCTTTGTTTCGAATGTGACGAACAAGCGCGCGCGTATCCACATCAGCAATTCCAACTTTATCATTGTCGATCATGTAATCCTGAAGAGATTTCATCCCAGAAGGGCGAGAGTAACCATCCGAAAATTTCTTGATCACCATACCAGCGATTTTCATTCCATCCGATTCAACCTCGTCTGCATGCACCCCGTAATTTCCGATGTGGGCAGTATTCATTACCAAGATCTGACCGTAATAAGAAGGGTCTGTAAACACCTCTTGATATCCTGTCATTCCGGTATTAAAAGCAATTTCTCCTGTTGTTGTTCCGATTTTTCCGATGGCTATTCCATCGAATGAAGTTCCGTCTTCTAGTAAAAGTACCGCTGGTTGCTTTTCTGCCATTTCCTGAAATTTTCTGCAAAGTTAGGGCTTTACATTTGATTAACAAGACCGTTTTAGTTGGAAGATATTAACATTTGATTTTATGGATTAGCTAGAGTGCTGCTATGTGGTATTGGATAGCCCAACCGTAGGGAGCGCCCACTTCGGCTACGCTCAGTGGCCACACTTGGATGATATTTCAGTAAACTCAACTACTTCATTCGTCGGCCATACTTAATCTATACATCGATGAACTCAACGACCCAATTCAGTGGCCGTATTTAGAATTTGTTCAGACTTCTTTCTCTACATAAAAAAAAAGGGACTCATTCCGATAGTTATCGAAACAAATCCCTTTTTGAATATCAATTTGACTATTGATTAATCTTCAGCTGGTTTCCCACCATCCAATTCATCTTGCCATGCTTTCAACTCGTCCCACTTTCCAGCAGCAGCCATTTCAGCTTGCTTTGGCCAAGTATCTGGAACGTGTTTTCCACGAACATCCTTGATAATTTCAGCGATTTCTTCTGGTGTTTTACCAGCCAAATCAGCGTAAGTTGCAACACCTGCAGCTGCAAGCGTTTCAGCGATTTTAGGTCCGATACCTTCTACTTTCGTAAGATCATCTCCCTTAGTCGTTGTTTCTTCGATAACTTCTGCTTCTTCTACTGCTGGAGCTTCAGTTGTTGCTTCCGTGTTTGCAGTTTCGTCAGTAGTTGTCTCAGTCGTTTCAGTAGTGCTCTTAGCTCCACCTCCACCACGACGTGAACGACGTGTTGTTTTCTTCGCTTTTTCGTTTGTGTAAAGCTCGTTGAAGTCAACCAACTCGATCATACACATTTCAGCGTTATCTCCTAAACGGTAACCTGTACGCATGATACGTGTGTATCCACCTGGACGGTCGGCGATTTTTGGAGCTACCACTCTGAACAACTCAGTTACCATGTCTTTGCTTTGCAAGTATTTGAATACTTGACGACGTGAATGCGTAGAATCTTCTTTTGCGCGTGTCAAAATTGGCTCTACATACACACGAAGTGCTTTAGCTTTAGCAACTGTTGTGTTGATTCTTTTGTGCTCGATCAATGAACAAGCCATGTTCGAAAGCATTGCTTTTCTATGAGCAGTCTTTCTACTTAAGTGATTGAATTTTTTTCCGTGTCTCATAACGTTAATTTCGTAAGTATCGGTTAACTGAATCTTGCTTTAGAGTATCGCTGCAGTTCAGCCACCTATTACGCCATTTTAAATTGTTTAATAAGCCTTCGCTGAAACTCAGCGAAGGCAATTGCGATACTAATCTTTGTCTAATTTGTATTTGGAAACATTCATTCCGAAAGAAAGTCCTTTGTTATCCACTAGGTCTTCCAACTCAGTAAGTGATTTCTTACCGAAGTTACGGAATTTCAAGAGGTCGTTTTTGTTGTAAGAAACGAGATCTCCAAGTGTTTCCACGTCTGCTGCTTTCAAACAGTTCAATGCACGTACAGAAAGATCCATGTCTACCAATTTTGTTTTCAGCAACTGGCGCATGTGCAATGAAGTTTCATCGAATTCTTCTGTTTCTGCTTTCACTTCGCTATCCAATGTGATACGCTCATCAGAGAATAACATGAAGTGGTGAATCAAAATTTTCGCTGCTTCTTTCAATGCTTCTTTCGGGTGGATAGAACCATCAGTGGTGATATCAAAAATCAACTTTTCGTAGTCAGTTTTTTGCTCAACACGGAAGTTTTCCACTTCGTACTTAACATTTTTGATTGGCGTGAAGATCGAATCGATAGCGATTGTTCCGAAAGGAGCGTTGCTATCTTTGTTTTCTTCAGCTGGAATGTATCCACGACCTTTGATGATCGTCAATTCCATTTCCAATTTCACTGAAGGCTCCATATTACAAAGAACCATATCTGGGTTCAATACTTGGAATGCCGATGTGAATTTACCGATGTCTCCAGCTGTTAACGTCTCTTGTCCAGAAACAGAAACAACTACAGTTTCAGAATCAGTTCCTTCGATTTGTTGTTTGAAACGCACTTGTTTCAAGTTCAAAACGATTTCTGTAACGTCTTCAACAATTCCTTTTACTGTTGAAAACTCGTGATCTACACCTTCGATACGCACTGAAGAGATTGCAAATCCTTCCAAAGAGGAAAGAAGAATACGACGCAAAGAGTTACCTACTGTAATACCATAACCTGGTTCTAGCGGGCGGAACTCGAATTGTCCTTGGTGCTCATCGGACTGGATCATGATCACTTTGTCCGGTTTCTGGAAGTCTAATATTGCCATGTTTTTCTTCGTTTTAATTGTTACTCAGTTGCGCGGTCTGTAAGTTTGAAGAAGTACGAACAGACCCTTTGGCTGAATCCCAATGTGTTTGTAATTTACAATTTTGTTTGTCGCTTGTCGCTCATCTGTAAAGTGCTTCCGAATGATTCGGAAAGCCGCTATTACTTAGAGTACAATTCGACGATAAGTTGCTCCTTGATGTTTTCAGGGATCATCTCACGTGTTGGAGTACCAACTACTTTTCCTTCTAATTGACCTGGGTTCCACTCTAACCAATCGAATGTTTGAGTTTTTGAAGCCAAAGAATCAGTAATTGCTTCCAATGATTTTGATTTTTCACGAACACCAACTGTTTCACCAGCTTTCAAAGAGTAAGAAGGAATGTTTACCACTTCTCCGTTTACTGTAATGTGTTTGTGAGATACCAATTGACGTGCAGCTCTACGAGTTGGAGCGATTCCTAAACGGAATACTGTGTTATCCAAACGCGCTTCACACAATTGAAGTAAGTTCTCTCCGGTAATTCCTTTCATACGAGATGCTTTTTCGAACAAGTTCGAGAATTGCTTCTCAAGGATTCCGTAAGTGTACTTCGCTTTTTGCTTTTCAGCCAACTGGATTGCGTATTCAGATTGTTTACCTCTACGCTTGTTTGGACCGTGTTGTCCTGGACCGTATTGTCTTCTGTCCAACGCTTTGTCTGGTCCAAAGATTGGATCTTTGAAACGACGTGCGATTTTTGATTTTGGGCCTGTGTATCTTGCCATTTTACTTTAAGTTAAAGGGAGATCATGAATTAAGGCTTATCCTCCGATGATCTTTGTTCCCCTAGTTGTTATTTACAATTTACTTCGCAGCTGCCTGCGACGAAGAAAGATTAAAAAACAAAAGATTGAAAGACGATTTATCCATCTTTCAATCTTCCTATTTTTCAATATTTTTTATACTCTTCTACGTTTCGGTGGACGACAACCGTTGTGTGGAAGTGGAGTAACATCGATAATTTCAGTTACTTCAATTCCTGAGTTGTGCAATGAACGAATCGCAGACTCACGACCTGATCCAGGTCCTTTAACGAAAACTTTCACTTTACGTAGTCCGAAATCGTGTGCTTCTTTTGCTGCATCTTCTGCTGCAACTTGTCCTGCATAAGGAGTGTTTTTCTTTGAACCTTTGAAGCCCATTTTTCCTGATGAAGACCAAGAGATAACCTGACCCGAATTATTCGTCAATGATACGATAACGTTGTTGAAAGTCGCTTGAATGTGCGCTTGCCCAACAGCATCAACTTTGACGTTTTTTTTCTTCTTTTGATTTGACTTTGCCATTTCTTTAGCTTTTTAATGTTTGTTGCTTTCGTAAGAATAGGAGTTGAACTCCTGCTCTGCTGTTTCCGATCGAGGGGACGATTAGTACAGAATACATTCAAATGAATTTCATCTGAGGACCGCCTAGCCGCAAGATCATCCACACACTTCTGATTCTGTCCATTCGGTTCAAATCAGAAGTAACAGGGCTACTTCTTCTTATTCGCAACTGTTTTTCTTCTACCTTTTCTTGTACGCGAGTTGTTCTTCGTACGCTGTCCTCTTAATGGAAGACCAGCTCTGTGACGAATACCACGCTGACATCCGATGTCCATCAAACGTTTAATGTTTGTTTGAACTTCTGAACGCAAAGCACCTTCAACTTTAATTTCGTTTACTAGATCACGAATGGCTCCCAATTGCTCGTCATCCCAATCTTGTACTTTGATGTTCTCGTCAACTTTTGCGTTTGCAAGGACTTTACGTGCAGTGCTTCTTCCGATTCCGTATACATACGTCAATCCAATAACACCTCTTTTATTTTTTGGTAGATCAATACCTGCTATACGTGCCATATCTTATCCTTGTCTTTGTTTGAATTTCGGATTCTTCTTGTTAATCACGTAAACCTTTCCTTTACGCTTCACGATCTTGCAATCTGCAGAACGTTTCTTTACTGATGCTCTTACTTTCATCTTTGTTTGTTATTAATCTGCTTTCGATTTTAGCTTGGATCTCCAGTTTTGAACACCTCCACCCGCGCTGGCGAACTTTTCGGCTCGCTTATCAAAAGCTTCGCTTTTCTTATTTGTATCTAAATGTAATTCTACCTTTTGTCAAATCGTAAGGCGACATTTCTACTTTTACACGGTCTCCTGGAAGAATCTTAATGTAGTACATTCTCATTTTCCCAGAGATGTGCGCCGTAATTACGTGCCCATTTTCCAATTCTACACGGAACATCGCATTTGATAATGCTTCAATGATTACTCCGTCTTGTTCAATTGATGCTTGTTTTGCCATATTACATTCCTGAAGTTTCCCCTTGAGTACGTCTACCTTGAATGCGAGATCCTTCCATCAAGCTATCCATTTGACGATTCAATAGGTATGATTCAATTTGTTGAAGTGTATCCAATACAACCCCTACCATGATGAGCAACGATGTACCTCCAAAGAACATTGCGAAGGCGTCGTTTACTCCTGCTAACTTAGCGATAGCTGGGATGATTGCGATAAATGCTAAAAAGACTGACCCTGGGAAAGTGATGCGCGACACTAACGAATCAATGTAGCTTGCTGTTTCTTCCCCTGGACGAATCCCTGGGATAAAACCACCACTTTTCTTCAAATCGTCCGCAATTTTACGCGGGTTGATCATGATTGCCGTATAGAAATACGTAAATACGATGATCAAAAGAGCCAGTACAAGGTTGTATCCAAATCCATAGATATCACCAAATACTTGCGCCATAAATCCAGAACCATCGCCTTGGAAAATCATAATAGGAACCGTCATAATCGCTTGCGCGAAGATGATCGGCATTACTCCTGATGCATTCACTTTAATTGGCAAGTAGTTACGCGCACCTTGTTCTTCGGCAGCACGGTTTCCAACCACACGGCGAGCCGTGTTAAGAGGAACCTTACGTACACCTTGAACGATAAGTACTGTACCCAACACCACCACCATGAAGGCGAAGATTTCCAATACAATTTTCAATAGGTTACCTTGCTCATAAGAGAATGTAAATTCTGCCATGAATGCCTCTGGAAGACGTGCAAGGATTCCAACTGTGATCAACAAAGAGATACCGTTTCCGATTCCCTTGTCAGTAATACGCTCACCCAACCAAACTGCAAACATTGCACCTGCTACAAGTACTGTGATGGATTGTACCCACCAGAAAGTTCCTGCATCGGGTGGCAACGCACCTTTTGATTCAACGTACAAACTCAGGTAAGACGGAGCTTGCAACGCACAGATCACGATTGTTAACACACGCGTGAACATGTTGATGCGTTTTCTTCCGGACTCACCTTCATTTTGCATTTTCTGCACAGCAGGAACGGCCATTCCAAGGAGCTGCATGATGATAGATGCACTAATATATGGCATGATACCAAGCGCCATTATCGATGCATTGGTAAATCCACCTCCTGAAAATAGCGAAAGTAGTGTTTCCAACATATTGGAATCACCAGCTTCTTGTGCTTGTTGCAGGGCGGTGTAATTCACCCCTGGCAAAATAATGAACGATCCAATACGGTAAATAAGAATGAGTCCAAGCGTCAATAAGATGCGCTTTCTCAATTCTTCAACCTTCCAGATATTCTTGATATTTTCTATAAACTTCTTCATCTGCAAAAAATGTTGGCAAATTTAATTAGATTTCTGAACAATTCCCACCTTGAGCCTCGATAGCTGCTTTTGCAGTAGCTGAGAACTTGTGAGCTGTTACATCAATCTTAGCTTTCAATTCACCTCGACCTAGAATTTTTACTAGCTCATTACGAGACACTAAGCCATTTGCTTGAAGAACTTCGTGATTGATTTCCGTAACATTTTTACGGTCGATCAAATCTTGAATAATATCCAAGTTGATTGCTTTGTAAGCGACTCTATTTCTATTTGTAAAACCGAATTTAGGAACTCGACGTTGGAGTGGCATTTGTCCACCTTCGAAACCAACTTTTCTAGAGTATCCTGATCTTGATTTTGCTCCTTTGTGTCCACGTGTTGACGTTCCACCGCGACCAGAACCCTGACCACGAGCGATACGCTTTCTATTCTTCGTAGAACCTTTTGCTGGAGTTAAATTATGTAAATTCATTTTAATGCGTTTTTATGATTACTCAACTACTGTAACCAAGTGTTGAACTTTCTCTACCATACCAAGGATTTGTGGAGTTGCCTCGTGTTCTACCACTTGGTTCAACTTTTTAAATCCTAACGCTTCAATCGTTGCTTTTTGTCTTGCAGTGCGATTAATAGCGCTTTTAACTTGCTTAATTTTAATTTTCGCCATGTCTTTTACTATTAACCGTTAAACACTTTATCCAATTCAACTCCACGTTGTTTAGCTACTTGAACAGCATCTCTCATTTGCGAGAGTGCATCCATTGTTGCTTTAACAACGTTGTGAGGGTTTGAAGATCCTTGAGACTTTGCTAGTATGTTGTGAACTCCTGCGCTCTCCAATACTGCACGCATCGCACCACCTGCGATAACTCCAGTACCTTCTGATGCTGGTCTCAACAATACGCGAGCTCCACTGTATTTTCCTTTTTGGAAATGTGGAACTGTACCGTGTAAAATTGGCACTCTGATAAGGTTTTTCTTTGCGTCATCGATTCCTTTAGCGATTGCTTCAGTTACCTCTTTTGCTTTTCCTAATCCGTGACCAACGATACCGTTTTCATCACCAACTACAACAATTGCGGAAAAACTAAAAGTACGACCACCTTTTGTAACTTTCGTCACACGATTAACTGCAACAAGACGATCTTTCAATTCGATGTCTGCAGACTTTACTCTGTTTACTGTTTGTGCTGCCATTCTTAAAATTTTAATCCGCCTTCTCTTGCTGAGTCAGCCAATGTTTTTACTCTACCGTGATACAAGTATCCGTTACGATCGAATACTACAGTTGTAATTCCGGCTTTAATTGCTTTTTCTGCAACCTCTTTTCCAACAACTGCTGCTTGATCTGATTTCGATCCTTTTTCAGCAGCTTTGTTTTTATATGACGACGCTGACACTAGTGTTTTACCAGTTGTATCGTCGATAATTTGAGCATAAATTTGTTTGTTGCTTCTAAAAACAGACAAACGAGGTTGTTCTGCAGAACCAAAAATGTTCTTTCTGATTCTACGTTTAATTTTCGCTCTTCTTTCCGTTTTGCTAAATGCCATAACTTTTAAGATATCTAATTACTAATATGCGACCTATTTCGCTGCTGATTTACCTGCTTTTCTTCTAAGCTCTTCACCAACATACTTCACACCTTTACCTTTGTATGGCTCTGGTTTTCTTAGGGAACGAATTTTGGCCGCTGCTTGTCCAACCAATTGCTTGTCGTGAGACTCTAGCGTTACGATTGGTGCCTTTCCTTTTTCGGAAACAGCTGATACCTTAAGTTCTGAAGGAAACTCCATTACAATTGGGTGAGAGTAACCTAATGCTAATTCCAACTTTTGACCAGTTGCAACTGCACGGTAACCTACTCCAACTACTTCAAGTTTCTTCGTGTACCCTTCTGAAACTCCAACGATCATGTTCGCAACCAATGATCTGTAAAGACCATGTTTTGCTCTGTGATCAGGCGCATCTGATTCGCGGGTGAAAGTTATTGTTCCGTCCTCAATGTTCATTGAAACACAAGAATCCATTTCTTGCGTCAACTCACCTTTTGGACCCTTAACTGTAACAACGTTACCGTCAACTTTCACTTCTACTCCACTCGGGATTGTTACTGGGGATTTACCTATCCTTGACATTTGTTTCGACTTAAAAAATTAATATACGTAGCAAAGAACTTCTCCTCCTACGTTTTCTCTTTTCGCTTCTTTGTTTGTGATTACACCTTTCGATGTAGACACAATTGCAATTCCAAGTCCGTTCAATACACGTGGCATTTCAGATGCGCTTGCGTATGTTCTAAGTCCTGGAGTTGAAATACGTTGCAATTTAGTGATTGCTGGCACCTTCGTTGAAGGGTTGTATTTCAAAGCGATTCTAATGATTCCTTGTTTGTTATCATCTTCGAATTTGAAATCTCTGATGTAACCTTGATCGAACAAGATTTTCGTCATTTCACGCTTGATGTTAGAACCTGGAATTTCTACCATTTTCTTTTTTGCAGCGCTCGCATTACGAATTCGAGTCAGATAATCTGCTATTGGATCTGTATTCATTTTGTTTGTTTGCGGTAACGGTTTTCAATAAATCATCGAACCTGAAACCAGTTTATACTTTTTGGGGACGCAAAAGTATAGAAAATTCGGCAAAAGAACGATGTCTTCTGCCATTTTCTATTCTAATGCAGTCTTTTACCAGCTTGCTTTCTTAACACCTGGTATCTTTCCAGACAAGGCCATTTCGCGGAAAGTCACACGTGAGATCCCGAATTGGCGCATGTAACCACGAGGACGTCCAGTCAAACCACAACGGTTGTGACCACGAACTTTCGCAGAGTTAGCAGGCAATTTTTGCAATGCGATCATTGCTTCCCACTTTTTCTCTTGCATTTCCTCAGAGTCGTCTGCTGACTTCAAAATTGCAGTAAGTTCCGCACGTTTTTCAGCGTAACGAGCTGCTAATTTTGCTCTTTTGCGCTCACGCGCTTTCATTGATTCTTTTGCCATCTCTGTTTATTTTTTAATAAATGGGAAACCGAATGCATCTAACAATGCTTTACCTTCTTCATCACTATCTGCAGTTGTTACAAAAGTGATATCCATTCCCATGATACGATTTACTTTATCGATATCGATTTCTGGGAAGATGATGTGTTCTTTCACACCAAAGTTGAAGTTTCCACGTCCGTCGAATCCTTTAGGACTAATCCCACGGAAGTCACGAGTACGTGGCAAAGCAACAGCGAGTAGACGATCTAGGAAATCGTACATACGATCTCCACGAAGAGTAACCTTCGTACCTACAGGCATTCCTTTTCTCAATTTAAAGTTCGAGATATCTTTCTTTGAAATCGTAGCAACTGCTTTTTGTCCCGCGATACGTGAAAGGTCTTCCACTGCGTGATCAATCAACTTTTTGTCTGCTACGGCATCACCGATACCTTGGCTAATAACAATTTTAGTCAATTTCGGCACCTTCATGATAGTTGTGTAACCGAATTGCTCAGTAAGGGCTGGAATAATTTCCCCCTTATACTTTTCTCGAAGTCTTGGTGTATATTCCATTATTTGATCTCCTCTCCGGATTTTTTAGAATAACGTACTAATTTCCCATCCTTGTTTGGCTTTCTTCCGATACGAGAAGCTTCACCTTTATGTACTACCATAAGGTTAGAAATGTGAATTCCTGCTTCCATCTCGATGATTCCACCTTCAGGATTTGACGCACTTGGCTTTTGGTGTTTCTTCATAAGTTTCACACCTTCTACCGTTGCACGCATTTTCTTACGGTCGATAGAAAGGATAGTCCCTTCTTGCCCGTTTGCTTCACCGCTAATTACTTTAACGGTGTCTCCTACTTTAATGTGTAATTTCTGTTGCATAACTTCCATTCATTTAAAGTACCTCAGGAGCCAATGATACGACTTTCATGTAGTCTGCATCACGAAGCTCTCGAGCAACTGGTCCAAAAATACGTGTTCCTCTCATTTCACCCGCTTGGTTCAAGATAACGCAAGCATTATCATCGAAGCGGATATAAGAGCCGTCTGGACGACGTACTTCTTTTTTTGTTCTTACTATAACTGCCGTGGCAACCTGTCCTTTTTTGACAGCTCCAGAGGGCATTGCACTCTTAACAGCAACGACAATTTTGTCTCCAACAGAGGCATAGCGACGTTTTGTTCCTCCGAGTACTCGGATACACAATACTTCTTTCGCTCCAGAATTGTCTGCTACTTTAAGTCTTGATTCCTGTTGTATCATTACTAATGCTTATTTAGCTCTTTCAATAACTTCTACTAATCTCCAGTTCTTTGATTTCGACAAAGGACGAGTTTCCATGATACGTACAGTATCACCGATTCCACAATCGTTTTTCTCATCGTGAGCAACGAACTTAGTAGTTTTCTTTACGAACTTTCCGTATTTCGGGTGTTTCTCTCTACGCTCTACTGCCACAACGATAGACTTGTCCATCTTGTCGCTAGTTACGATCCCGATACGTTCTTTTCTTAAATTACGCTTTTCCATTTTACGCTTATTTCAATGTGCTACAAACTATTAAGCTTGTGCTTCACGTTTTGTTAATTCAGTTTTCAATCGAGCGATTGTACGACGAGTGTGACGAATTGTTAGTGGGTTCTCCAAAGGAGATACCGCGTGTGTCAACTTCATTTTTTCCAATTGCTCAGTTAAGTTCGCTGTTTGCGTTTTTAACTCTTCGACTGATGCTTTGCTGATTTCTTGTTGCTTCATGATTTCTTATTTTCCTGGTACAACATAATCGTTACGCGTAACGAATTTACATTTCACCGGCAATTTCTGAGCAGCCAAACGCATTGCTTCTTTTGCAGTTTCGTACGGTACACCGTCTGCTTCGAACAAGATACGTCCTGGTCTAACTACTGCTACCCAGTGACTTGGAGCTCCTTTTCCCTTACCCATACGTACCTCAGCTGGTTTAGCTGTTACTGGTTTGTCTGGGAAGATACGGATCCATACTTTTCCTTCACGTTTCATGTATCGAGTAACGGCGATACGCGAAGCTTCGATCTGGCGAGATGTGATCCATCCTGGTTCCAAAGTCTTTAGCCCGAATGATCCGAAAGATACAGTGCTTCCTCTGTGAGCAAGACCTCTATTTCGTCCCTTCTGCGCTTTTCTAAATTTGGTTCTTTTCGGTTGTAACATTTCTGTTCAATTTTGTAGTTCTACTTCTTTGGTCTTCTTCTAGAACCTCCACCTTTTCTATCTCCGCGTCCTCCGCCTTTTCCTGGCTTCTGACCGACATTTGGTGAAAGATCACGCTTTCCATATACTTCACCTTTACAGATCCAAACTTTGATTCCAAGTCGACCGTAAGTAGTGTGTGCTTCAGAAAGAGCGTAATCGATGTCCGCTCTGAACGTATGTAACGGAGTACGTCCATCTTTGTACATCTCAGTTCTTGCCATCTCAGCACCATTCAAACGTCCAGAGATCTTCACTTTGATTCCCTCTGCACCCATTCTCATTGTGCTTGCGATAGACATTTTGATTGCTCTACGGAAAGAGATACGTGCTTCCAACTGACGAGCGATTCCATCTGCTACCAAGCGAGCATCCAATTCTGGACGTTTCACTTCGAAGATATTGATTTGGATTTCTTTCTTCGTCAATTTTTTCAACTCCTCTTTCAGTTTGTCAACCTCTTGACCACCTTTCCCGATAATTACTCCCGGACGTGCAGTGTTGATAGTAACGGTTACCAACTTAAGTGTACGTTCGATCACAATTTTCGCGATACTTGCTCTAGATAAACGAGCTCGAAGGTATCTTCGGATCTTGTCGTCTTCAACGAGCTTATCACCGTAGTTATCACCTCCGTACCAGTTAGATTCCCATCCGTGGATGAAACCTAATCTATTTCCAATTGGATTTGTTTTCTGTCCCATTTATCTAAAATTATTCAGCGTTCTTAGCGTCAACGACGATGTGAACATGATTTGATCTTTTTCTAATTCTGTGAGCACGACCTTGTGGAGCAGGTTGAATACGTTTCAACATAGTTCCTCCACTTACTTCGATCGTTTTCACAAAAAGTGTTTCTTCTTCGATACTTTTATCTTCATTCTTTTGTTCCCAATTGGCAATTGCAGAACGAAGTAATTTCTCCAAGCTAGTAGACGCATCTTTAGCGTTGTGTTGCAATATGTTTAAAGCCTTATTTACCTCAACTCCACGAATAAGATCTGCAACCAATCTCATTTTTCTTGGGGCGATAGGAGAATTATTCAATTTCGCGAATGCGATTGATTTATTCGCCTCTTTTCTGGCTTCTGCTGTTAGTCTTTTTCTAGCACCCATAATCCGCTATTTTATCTTTTCTTATCTTTTTTATTCCCAGCGTGACCACGGAAGTTACGCGTTGGAGCGAATTCCCCCAATTTGTGACCTACCATGTTTTCACTTACGAATACAGGAATAAATTTATTTCCATTATGCACTGCGAATGTTAATCCAACAAAATCAGGAGTAATAGTACTCGCTCTTGACCATGTTTTGATAACAGACTTGCTACCTGACTCTTGTGCCTCATCTACTCTTTGAAGTAGTTTATAGTGCACAAATGGTGGTTTCTTTAATGAACGACTCATATCCTACTTATTTTTTGCGTTTTTCAACAATGAATTTATCTGAATACTTCTTCTTCGCACGCGTTTTGTATCCCTTAGCAGGAACACCATTACGTGATCTTGGGTGTCCTCCAGAGTTACGACCTTCACCACCTCCCATTGGGTGATCAACTGGGTTCATAACTACACCACGAACGCGTGGACGACGACCTAACCAGCGAGTACGACCTGCTTTACCAGAAACCGCCAAACTGTGTTCAGAATTAGAAACAGACCCGATTGTTGCTAAACAAGTAGTCAAAATCATTCTAGTTTCACCAGAAGGCATTTTAACGATTGCATAACGTCCATCACGAGCGTTTAATTGAGCATAAGTTCCAGCTCCACGAGCAATAGAACCACCTTTACCAGGCTTTAATTCGATGTTGTGGATAACCGTTCCTAGAGGAATGTCAGCCAAGAACATCGTGTTTCCTACGTTAGGCGTAGCATCTTTACCAGACATTACTGTATCCCCAACTTTTAGTCCTTCAGGAGCGATAATGTAACGCTTTTCTCCATCAGCGTAATACAGAAGCGCGATGCGAGCTGTACGGTTTGGATCGTATTGGATCGCTTTAACCGTAGCAGGAACACCATGCTTTTCTCTCTTGAAGTCAATTACACGGTACTTTTGCTTATGACCACCACCAATATAGCGCATCGTCATTCTACCGTCATTGTTACGACCACCGGACTTACTACGACCTTTCACAAGGCTCTTTTCAGGAGCACGTTGTGTAATGTCTTTGTAGTCACTAATGACCTTGTGTCTTTGCCCTGGAGTTGTAGGCTTGAATTTTTTAAGACTCATCTTTTAGTTCTTAAAAGTTATTAAACAAATCAATCGTCTCTCCATCTGCAACAGTAACGATGGCTTTTTTCCATTGCTTGTTACGTTGCTCAACGATACCTCTATTCGTATATTTCGTAGAGGATTTACCACCGCCATAATTCATGGTACGTACTTCAGTTACCTGAACTCCGTACATGTTCTCGACGGCATTTTTTATTTCAATCTTGTTCGCCTTCTTATCTACTTGGAATGTAAAACGGTTCATGTTTTCACTCAAAGCTGTTGCTTTTTCCGAGATAATTGGCTTTTTAATTATACCTGCTTTCATCATCAATTAGTTTAAGATCTTTTCGATCGCTTCAATTGAACTTTTCGCCATTACTACTTTTTGAGCGTTCAACACATCATATGTGTTTACTGAATCAGCAGTTACGACTTTTACTTTCTTAAGGTTACGCGAAGACAAGTAAACATTGTCGTTCTTCTCACCTAAAATCATCAACACTTTGTTGTTGTCGATCTTCAAATCTGCCAAAAGGCCTTTGAAATCAGCTGTTTTCACTGCATCAAATTTCAAATCATCGATTACCATAAGGTCTTCAGATTTCAATTTGTATGCGAATGCTGATTTACGTGCCAAACGCTTCAATTTCACGTTCAATTTGAAGTGGTAGTTACGTGGGCGTGGTCCAAAGATACGTCCTCCACCAACACGAGTACCCGACTTGATAGAACCGGCACGTGCTCCACCTGTTCCTTTTTGTTTTTTGATTTTTCGCGTAGATCCGTTGATCTCACCTCGCTCTTTCGCTTTGTGTGTCCCTTGACGACGATTTGCCAAATGTTGTTTAACATCTAGGTAAATAGCGTGATCGTTTGGCTCAATTCCAAATACGTCATCCGACAAGTTAACTGACTTCGAAGTAGCTTTTCCTTTTGCACTAATTACTTTTACTTCCATTACTTCTCAATTAGAACTGTTGAACCTTTGTGACCTGGAACTGATCCCTTCACAACTAATAAATTCTTATCTGCAAGCACTTTCAATACTTGAAGGTTTTCCACTTTTACGTTGGCGTTCCCCATCTGTCCGGCCATGCGCATTCCTTTGAATACACGTGCTGGGTAAGATGCAGCTCCAATCGATCCTGGTGCACGTAATCTGTTGTGCTGACCGTGAGTGGCTTGTCCAACCCCACCAAAATTGTGACGTTTAACCACCCCTTGGAAACCTTTTCCTTTTGAAGTTCCTGCAACAGTAACAAACTCACCTTCCTCGAAGATGTCAACTTGTACTGTATCACCGAGATTCAATCCATCAAAACCATCAAACTCAGCGAGCTTCGCTTTAGGTTCTGTGTTAGATTTCTTAAAATGACCTTTCAACGCGTTTGGAGTGTTTTTTTCTTTACGCTCTCCAAAACCTAGTTGAATGGCATCGTAACCATCTCTGTCTTGTGTTTTGATCTGAGTGACCACACAAGGACCAGCTTCTATCACCGTGCATGGCATTGCTTTACCCTCGGCACTGTAGATGCTAGTCATTCCGACTTTTTTACCAATAATCCCTGGCATTGTTTCTACTTGTTTTTGTTATTAATTATTGAAGGTTGGTGACTTCGACTTCGCTCAGTCACCAACCTTTTTCAATATTCCTTATACTTTGATTTCTACGTCTACACCACTTGGCAACTCCAAACGCATCAATGCATCAACAGTCTTTGAAGAAGAACTGTAGATATCCATCAAACGCTTGTAAGAAGACAATTGAAACTGCTCACGTGCTTTTTTGTTAACGTGTGGAGATTTCAATACTGTGTAGATGCGTTTGTGTGTTGGAAGTGGAATTGGTCCACTTACTACCGCACCTGTAGATTTCACTGTTTTCACGATCTTTTCAGCAGACTTGTCTACCAAGTTGTGATCGTATGATTTCAATTTAATTCTGATTTTTTGACTCATCTTTCAATAAATTATGCGGTAACACCTTTTACTTTGTCCACTACTTCTTTAGCAATGTTTGCAGGAGCTTCAGCGTAGTGAGAGAACTCCATACTTGACGTTGCACGTCCTGATGACATTGTTCTCAATTGCGTTACGTATCCAAACATTTCTGACAATGGAACATCTGCTTTAACTACTTTCGCTCCATTTTTATCATCCATTCCTCTCATCACACCACGACGACGATTCAAGTCACCTACGATGTCACCCATGTTTTCTTCTGGAGTAACAACCTCCAATTTCATCATAGGTTCAAGAAGAACTGGTCCTGCTTTTGGCAATGCCGATTTGAACGCCATTTTAGCTGCCAATTCGAACGACAATTGATCTGAATCGACCGCGTGGAAAGATCCATCTTTCAATGTTACTTTCATTGCGTCCATTTCGAATCCTGCCATTACACCATTCTTCATTGATTCTTTGAATCCTTTTTCTACAGAAGGGATGAATTCTTTTGGAATGTTACCACCTTTGATAAGATTAATGAATTCCAATCCAACTTTCGTCTCATCATCTTGAGGCTCAATTGTAACCACGATGTCTGCGAATTTACCACGTCCACCAGATTGTTTCTTGTACACTTCTCTGTGATCAACTGGCATTGTGATGTTCTCACGGTAGTTTACTTGAGGAGCACCTTGGTTTACCTCTACTTTAAACTCACGCTTCAAACGATCGATAATGATATCCAAGTGCAACTCACCCATTCCTGAGATAATTGTTTGCCCTGAATCCTCATCTGTACGAACTTGGAACGTTGGATCTTCTTCAGCTAACTTCTGAAGTCCTATTCCTAATTTATCAGAATCTGCTTGCGTTTTTGGTTCGATAGCGACTCCGATTACTGGATCTGGGAAGTCCATTGATTCCAAAACGATTGGTGCATCTTCTGCACACAAAGTATCTCCAGTTTTGATGTCTTTAAATCCAACAAGCGCCGCGATATCTCCAGCACCAAGCACATCAATTTGATTTTGCTTGTTTGCGTGCATTTGGAAGATACGTGAGATACGCTCTTTTTTACCTGTACGTGTATTCAATACGTAAGATCCAGCTGGCAATTTACCAGAGTAAGCACGTGTAAAACACAAACGACCTACGAATGGGTCAGTTGCAATTTTAAATGCCAACGCTGCGAAAGGCTCCTCGTAAGATGGCTTACGTGATGCAGGCTCATCTGTTTTAGGATTTGTACCTTCAATTGCTTCAACGTCCATTGGTGAAGGAAGAATCTCCATTACCATATCCAACATTGCTTGTACACCTTTGTTTTTAAAGGCAGATCCACACATCATTGGAACAACTTTTCCAGCGATAGTAGCTTCACGCAAACAATCCAAGATTTCTCTTTCTGTAATAGAAGCAGGATCTTCGAAGAATTTCTCCATCAATGATTCTGACTCGTCGAATTCAGCAACTGCCTCCAACAACTCTTCTCTCAATTGAGTAGCTTCGTCAAGAATATCAGCAGGAATTTCAACTTCCTGGAAAGTCATTCCCATATCTTCTTCGTTCCAAACAATTCCACGGAAGTTGATTAAGTCAACCACTCCTTTAAAATCGTCTTCAGCTCCAATATTGATTTGCAATGGCAACGCGTGAGAACCAAGCATTTCTTTTACTTGCTTACATACGTTTAAGAAATCAGCACCTTGACGGTCCATTTTGTTTACGAAACCGATACGAGGAACATTGTAGTTATTTGCCAATCTCCAGTTTGTTTCAGATTGAGGCTCAACACCATCAACAGCTGAAAACAAGAATACCAAACCATCAAGTACACGTAAAGAACGGTTCACCTCTACGGTGAAGTCAACGTGACCTGGGGTATCGATAATGTTAACGTGGTATTGTTGATCGCGGTAGTTCCAGTTCAATGTAGTTGCAGCAGAAGTAATCGTGATACCACGCTCTTGCTCTTGCTCCATCCAGTCCATTGTAGCACCACCGTCGTGTACCTCACCAATTTTATGGTTCACTCCTCCGTAATAAAGGATACGCTCGGTTGTAGTCGTTTTACCAGCATCAATATGCGCGGCAATTCCGATGTTTCTTGTGAATTTAAGATCTCTAGCCATTTCTATTAGAATCTAAAGTGTGAGAATGCTTTGTTTGCCTCAGCCATTCTTAATGTGTCTTCTTTCTTTTTGTAAGCTGCTCCTTCTTCTTTAGCTGCAGCGATTACCTCAGCAGCTAACTTCTGAGCCATTGTTTTCTCGTTACGCTTACGTGCGTATCCGATCAACCATTTCATTCCTAAAGACTGTTTACGTCCTTCACGAACTGGAGTAGGAATTTGGAAAGTTGCTCCACCTACACGGCGGCTACGAACTTCAACACTTGGAGTAATATTCTCCAATGCTTTCTTCCATGTTTCCAAACCTGTTGAGTCTTCTACTTTCGCATCAACGATTTCCATTGCTTCGTAGAAAATCTTGAATGCCAAGTTTTTCTTTCCACTAAACATCAAGTTGTTCACGAACTTAGTTACTTGAACATCATTGAACTTTGGATCCGGCAGGATAGCTATCTTTTTCGCTTTTCTTCTTCTCATCTTGTGATGTTTTTAAAGGGTTAAAGAATGTTACTTCTTAGGTCGTTTAGTTCCATACTTCGAACGTCTTTGAGTTCTTCCTTCCACTCCGGCTGTATCTTCCGCACCGCGAACGATGTGGTAACGTACACCTGGAAGATCTTTAACTCTTCCTCCACGTACTAATACTAATGAGTGTTCTTGAAGGTTATGACCTTCACCTCCGATGTAAGCATTGACTTCCTTACCGTTTGTTAGTCGCACTCTGGCAACTTTACGCATCGCCGAGTTCGGCTTCTTAGGTGTAGTGGTGTACACGCGCACACATACTCCTTTACGTTGAGGACAAGAATCAAGTGCAGCTGACTTGCTTTTCTTAACCACAACCTTTCTCCCTTTGCGAACTAATTGTTGGATAGTTGGCATAAAAATACTGTTAACTTTAATTAATAAAAATATCGCCCAAAAACACTTTTGGGGCTGCAAATGTACGGGAATTATTTTAAAAACCAAGGGGTTCGGCGAAAAAAGATTCTTTTTTTCACAGGGGTCTGTTTACATCTTTTTGCCCGAAATTTTGAATGTGGTTTTGACTTGAATCGACTTGATCAAAGATAAAAAATCTTCCCCAAAATCACCAAACCAAATCACGATTTTTTGCATTCAGCATATCAACTGTCGTGGAACTACGTATATTTAAGACTTCCAAACCGACTTATCTTCACCAATCAAACACGCTCAGGAAACTCTTCAAACATGTTGAAATCATTCAATTCAAACTTATCGGGTAAAGTATCGTTGCTGATTTTCGTGCTATTCGTTATCACTTTCCTTCCCAAAATGAATCGAGTAGTGTCTGAAGAAGAGACCTGCCTTTGCGCTTACGATGGTTATGGCTACTACATGTACCTCCCTCATTTATTCGAGAAAGGTCACCTTGACATAAAACAAGAATGGGCACAACAGCTTCAAAACAACTATTGTGACGGAATATATGCTTATCAGATTATACGAACTGAAACAGGAAAAGAACTGAACGTTTATCACATGGGGCAGGCATACATTGAACTCCCTGCCTATTTGATTGGAGATGTATTTGCCCGAATGCTCGGATACGAAACGGATGGATTTAGCAAACCCTACTTCCTCCTCTTCATTTTAAACGCGCTCTTTTTTATCTTTCTAGGCCTTCTCTACTTACGGAAAACGCTCCTCCTATTTTTGAATGACAAAACCGCGGCAATCGCCATCTTAGTGCTATATGTTGCTTCGAACATTTACATCACCTTTTTCCTACAGTATGATCTTCAGCACCTCTACTTATTTGCACTCAACGCAATCTTCTTTTATCACACCATTCAGTTTTCGCGAACTCTTTCCAGAAAACACCTCTTACTTTCAGCGATCATTTTAGGACTTACTGTTGCCATTCGACCTACACAGGTTTTACTCGGTGTATTTCCTCTTGTTTTACTTCTAAGCAAATATGGCATTCGCGGTGAATTCTTAAAACGCATTTGGATCTATCCCGTATTCGGCCTTCTTTGGAACATTCCACAAATAGCCTACTGGTGGATTATTGGCGGAGAACCTTTTATCCCCAATTTGCATTCAGAGAATTTGATTTTGTCAGATCCGAATATTTTCGATTTCCTCTTCTCGTATAAAAAAGGATGGCTTTTGTACACTCCCCTCTTCTTGTTAATTCTTCACGGGATGTATATCGTATATCACAAAAATCGTGTGTTGTTTTGGTCATTTGCTATATTCACCCCCTTATACATTTGGGTGATGAGCTCATGGGAATGTTGGTGGTATGCCAGCTCCTACAGTTCGCGCGTGATGGTCGACATCTACCCATTACTTATTGTACTGGTTGGGTTTTCGATTGCCAGCTGGAAGAAAAACCTTCATAAAATACTAGGCTACAGCTTTCTTATTGGTGTATGCGTGCTCAACATCCTTCAAACGTATCAAGGAATGAAGGGGTATTTAAGCTTTGACAGCATGACGAAGCAACACTACTGGTACATTTTCGGGAAAACAGACATTCCGAATTACACAGGTATCCACCTTGAGTTGAACCGAGGGATTGTTGATCCCGAATGGATCGAACGCGCCAAAAACTTACCCTCAGACGATTACACATACAAGCAAACAAGAATTCATGAATCCTCTGAACCTATGATCATTAAGGAGGCAATGACAATAAAGCAACTTGTTGTCTTGGATGAAGTCCCATCCGATGAGGGAATGCTTGAGATCAATATTGATTATAAGACGACGGATTCAACGAAGAGCGTTATTCTCATGTTTGAAACACTTTCTGAATACAAATGGAACTGGTATAGCTGGAATCCTGTTGAACTTTCAAAGGGACAAGTGCAAGACTCGCTTTTACACAACACCTACTACGTCAATATTCAGCGGTTGCGCCACGACAATGACAACATGAACATCTATTTCAACTCCCTGGAGGGTGGATCAATAGAAGTTGAAGATTTGAAGATTACTGCTCACACTATTGAGCGAGACTAATTCAGAAAGCAATTGCCGTCGCTCGTTATTTTGACAACTTGCTCTCGACATGATCTTTGGCACGTACGCCAAAACCGTCATTTCGCCAAATGCTTAGTTGACTTCCGTCGGAGTACACAAAGGTTGGAAAGCGACCCTTTGTTATTCCATCAAACAATTCGAAATTCGGAACAGCCGACACTGCAATCTCCTTGCATGCGATTTCCTTGTATGGCAATAAGGCTTCCTCTTGATTGGTTATTACGATAAAATTAATTCGATCAACGCCTGTCCGTTCTACTATTTTGTTGAGTTGGTCTATAGAACCGGCACAGAAGGGACAGTTTGGAATTGCCAACACCGTTAACTCGTTTTTCTTGAGACCAAATGATGGTTCCGCCTTCATTGTTCTGCTATCGTTGGAAAAATCACCTTCGTAAATTGGACTGACCATAAAGTACACAGCAAAAGGAATAACGATCACCAAGCTAGAAACTACCTTAGCCATTCTTGATTGCACTCTTTTTTTGATGAACAAAAAAATGAGCAAACCAACAACTAACCATAAGACATACGGCAAGGCTTTGCTTACTGTCCAACTCAATCCTAGATCTAGAAAAAAATCATTCATTACAATTCTTTATATAAAACAAAAAGGGAGAACTACCGCTCTCCCAATACTTAAAATACAAGTGTGATTTTACTCTTTTAGTGAGCAGTTCGCTCCCCAAGTTGTTGCAGCTTGTTCACAAGATTTTTCAGCATCCTTTTTCTTAGAATCAGGAATACTAAAATCAACTCCATTCTCATCACAATCGCACGTGTAATCTTTCTTACATGATGCAAGGGCAAGTACTCCGAATACTCCCAAGCTTCCGATTAGCATAATCTTTTTCATAGGTATAATTGTTAAAAGTTTGTTAAGTGCCCGCAAGGTAAAAAGAAAAATTAAATAATTAACTTATAAGTGTAAAAAAATAACACTAAGTAAATTAAATAACTTATAAGTTCCTGGTTTCAAATCGTAAGCAATCATAAAAAAAGGGGAACGTTTGTCCCCCTATATCATTTTTCATTGCGATTCTAGTCCGCATCCAACGTACACGAAGCTGTTCCAGCTTGAGCATAAGTCGCTTCTGCATCATCACATGCATCTTGCGCGTCCTTCTTCTTCGCATCTTTGATTTGTAAAGTTGCTTCATTTCCATTCACGGTACAGTTGCATATGTAATCTTTTTTACAAGATGCTAATGCCATGATACCAAACATCCCGAAAACTCCGATAAATAGTGCCTTTTTCATAGGTAATTGTCAAATTAAATGATTTATTAAGTTCAAACAAGATAAGAAAAAATTGAAGTTAAAATGAAGAACTTCATCTTTCCGAATAAACCATAGTTGATCCTCACAAGCTCCTCAATCTCCACTCACTAACGCCACCCTAATCGACTCATAACGCACCGACTCCAGTTTCAACAACTCAGATTGCCACTCTACAAAGACATCCTGCAACTCACTAAACGTTATCTTCCCGTTGGAGTACAGCTCCATGGTGACCATGTAAATATGTTCAAGATTATCAACACTCTTTCCTAGCTCTATCATTTGATTCGACAAACTTTGCTTGAGTAGATCCATCTCCTTTTTCTTGCGTTGAAAATTCATCTCGAGAAAATCCTCCTTAAGTTTGAGTTCATCTTCCTTGATTTCTTGCAACTTCCTTTTTTTAAGGTATTCTCCACGATTAAAAATGGGAACACTCAATTGAAAACCGACGTTTTGATAGAGGTTCAAGTCGAGTTGATCGCGGTATGCCATTGGTGGGCTCTGAGGATCGAACACATCCATCTTTAAGGCCGTAGAATACCTCGTTCCTAAAGCTGCATCCAACCTCAAACTCGGCATCACCGAAGATTTATCTCTCTTTGCTTTTACCTCTAGCAACTTCAGTTCCACAGCATTCAATTTCATGAGGTACACCTCATCGTACGCCACTCTTCCCGCCAAATGTGTAACCCTAGAAATATCGTAGGTGTGTTTTGACTCCAAATCAACTCCCATGAGTGCATTGAGACGTAACTCAGCACTTCGATACTGCTCTACTAACCGAATCCTCCCGACCTTTTCTTTTAAAACAAGATTTTCGGAACGCAATGTATCGACCTGCGTTATGCTTCCAGCAGCAATCAAATGACGTTGCGTAGCGAGTAAGTCCTCGTAATGCTGAATTCTCTGTTCACTCAGTTCGATCTCCGATTGCTTCATGCATAAATCAACATACAACGAAGTTACATCGACGTACAACGAATTCAATGACTGCCTTTTGTTAATCTCCACTCGATCATCAATCAGTAGCAACTCCGATTTTTCATTAAAAAAGCTCAAACCATTAAAGAGCGTAGTGGACGCATTCAGTCCGAAAGATTGAAAATTGACTTGACTCGTGCTGAACTGATTGGAAACATTATCCAACACACGCCCAAAACCGGCACCAACATTTCCAAAAGCGCTTAGAGTGGGAAGCATAGACAACTGATGAAATTTCAAGTTCACTTTTGACCGAGCCGCATCCGCATTCTGAAGCATTAATGAATAGCGCGACTGCTCCACTTTCTGAAAACAATCATTTAACGAAAGCGTGTCTTGAGCAGTTACATGAAACCAACTCACCAACGCAACAACAACTAGTTTACCCTTCATATTCTTAACGTTCAAACATTTCTGAAAAGTGATGGAAAAAGCGTTCAATCAATCGTAAATCTTCTGTGACGATATCTGCAGACCCGGTCATTTCCTGTTGGAATTCAATTTTTTCATCATAGGACGTTTGAATTCCATTTGGAAAAGAGACGTCAATTAAAATATTTCCTTCATGGTCGGGCGTTAATGAAATGGAGCGGACCTCTCCAACTAGAATCCCAAACTCTCTGGCAGGATAGTTCACCAATCGAACATTCACTTTCTGTCCGACTTTTATTTTTCCGGCTTTATTTCCTGATGCCTTCACCTTACCGATATAATCGAGTCCATCCGAAGGAACAACAGTAAAGACCTGTTCACCCGAAGCGATTGTTTGATTCTCGACCCAGACTTTCATAAATGAAACTTTACCCGCAACAGACGCCGAAATAACATAATTCAATTCCCAATCTTGAATGGTCTTCTTCAGTTGAGCCAGAGACCTAAAAACATTTCTCGTCCTATTGACATCATCCATTGTTTCATTCACACGAGAAGTACTCGAAGAAGAATTCAATTCGTTGATGGAAGACTGTGTTTGTGACAGCTGCGTTTGCAGATTCTTAAGGTTCTTAGACGCTTGTAAGTATTCCAACTTTTTGCCTTCCCAGGTTACAAGTGAGATCACACCTTTTTCAAACAATGCTTTATCTCTTGCGAGTGCCGCTTTTCGAATTTTCAGTTCCTCTTGTTCCAATTCAAATTGCTCCAGCAACAAGTCGTATCGTTCTTGGAGCTGACTACCCTCCTTATTTTGAGCAGACCTTTCGATCGAATAGGGATTGAGTTCTCGGTTTAAATCATAAGCCACATAATCCAACTCAAAAGCGGTGTAGGCCTCCTGTATTGGACCTAGACTGAGAACTCCAAACCTTTCATACGGGAAATTGAGGTGGTCGGCATCGAGCGTATCCAAGCATCTTTTCAACTGGAAGACATCTTCATAAGCGGCCGTATTCGCAATCACAGCTAACGGCGTTCCCGGTTCCACAACCTCTTGATTTTGGACGAAAATTTTCTCTATCCTCCCACTCGATCGCGCAATCAACTTTTCTGGAGGCGTTTGGGTCGTAATCACAATTTGCGTTGAAACCAAATCAGGATATTTGATGAAGTAGGAAAAAACGAGCACCAATAACAGCAAAAGTAAAACGACAACGCTTCCCCAACGGATCATCCACCTTGGCGGACGTGTAAGAATTTCCTCCACCTCCTCACTTCTCAATTCAATATCTTCTTCTCTTTCCATACTATTGACCTAATTGTAATTGATTTTTCACCAAGTTGAAATAGCTCCCTTTAAGATTAACCAGTTCTTGGTGGGTTCCCAGTTCGATGATCTTCCCTTTTTCCAGCACAACGATTTGATCAGCATTCATCACCGTACTTAAACGATGCGCGATTACTACCACTGTTTTGTTTTCGAAAAAGAGGTTCAACTTCTCCATGATTTCTTTCTCATTGCTCGCATCGAGTGCGCTGGTTGCTTCGTCAAAAAAGAGCATTTCAGGATTTTTATACACTGCCCTAGCAATCAGCAAACGTTGTTTTTGCCCTGTGCTCATTCCTACACCTTCCGATCCGACCTTCGTATTGTACCTCAGAGGATACTCCTCGATAAAGCTTTTGATATTCGCAACATCAGCAGCATAGCGCAACCTTTCCTTATCGATTGTTTCTTCGCCCAACGCAATATTATTAGCAATGGTATCATTAAAAATGAACCCCTCCTGAAGCACCGATCCGATATGACTTCTCCACGCCCTTTGCGTAATTGTATTCAAATCCAGTCCATCAATTTCAACCGTTCCTTCTTTCGGGTCATAAAATTTCAGCAATAGCTTCATCAAGGTTGTTTTTCCACTGCCGCTAGAACCCACAATTGCCGTAATTTTCTTTCCAGGAATGGTCAGGTTTAAATTATCCAAGACGTTTTTTTCAGCTCCCGTGTAGCGGAAAGACAGATCTTTGAGCACCAAATCCGCATCTATCGGAATATCGGTAGTCTTCTCAAGGTCATGTTGATGTTCATCTTCTTTTTCATGAATCTCTGACAATCGTGCAAGAGAAATCTTAGCATCCTGCAGCTCTCGCACAAAATTGATCAACTGGACAACCGGACCGTTTAGATTTCCAACGATACTCGTAATCGCCATCATCATACCGAGTGTAATATTTCCATCAATCACCAGCTTTGCCGAAACGAAAACAATGAAAATATTCTTGAGCTCATTGATGAAATTGCTCCCAATATTTTGGGTTTGTTCCAAGACTAAACTCTTCAACGAGACTTTAAAAAGGCGTGCCTGAATGTGTTCCCATCCCCAACGCTTTTGTTTTTCGGCATTGTGCAGTTTGATTTCTTGCATTCCATTAATCAATTCGATCACCTTGCTTTGTTCTGCGCTAACTTCAGAAAAACGTTCATGGTCTAGCTTTTCCCGTTTCTTCAAAAACAGCGTAACCCACACAAAATAGAGCACACTCCCAACGAAAAAGATCCCAAAAATAGTCCAGTTGTAGTACGCCAAAACTGCCCCCATGATAAACATGTTTACCACCGAGAACAATACATTGAGTGAAGAAGTCGTTAGAATTCGCTCAATACGATGATGGTCGTTGATCCGTTGAAGGATGTCACCAGTCATTCGAACATCGAAATAAGCAATTGGCAACTTCATCAACTTGATGAAAAAGTCAGAAATGAGCGAAATATTGATCCGCGTAGACAAATGCAAAACAATCCAACTCCGAATTAATTCGAGTGCCGTTTTTCCAAAGAACAGGAAGAGCTGTGCGATCAGCACCACATACACGAAATGGATATTTTGATCTTGAATTCCGACGTCTACTACACTCTGCGTCAAAAAGGGGAAAATGAGCTGAAGTAAACTCCCTGCCAATAATCCAACCGAGAGCTGAACGATGAACGACTTGTAGCGCCACACATACTTAAACAGCATGGAGAACCCGTAGGACTTATTTTTTTCACCAGACGCTTCATCTTCCAGATCAAAATCGGGCGTTGGCTCTAAGAGAAGCACAATTCCTTCTTTGGTCGTTTCGTTGGCATTGTTCCCAATCCAATGCTTCAAGAACTCATCCTTGCCATAGGCAACCAATCCGACCGCAGGATCAGAGATGTAGTATTTCCCTTTCTTGATTTTATACAGAACGACATAGTGATTTTTATTCCAGTGGAGAATACACGGAAGCGGCGCTTTTTCCAAATCTTTCAGCGAAAGCTTCACTCCAAGACTTCTGAATCCAACCGATTCGGCCGCATTGCTGAGCGAAAGCAAATTACTCCCTTCCCGAGTAGTTTCAGCCAACTCACGAACTCTCTGAATATCCAATCGTTTACCAAATTGCTTCGCAATAATTTTCAGACATGTTGGGCCGCAGTCTTTACTTTCGGATTGATAATAATGTGGGAATTTTTTAATCACGGTATCGATATTTGAATGAGCAAGAAATGAAAAAATAGGGCTACCGAACATTCGCACTCAGCAGCCCATATTGGGGATGGATTAATGACTAAACGCAGTCACATGTACCATTAGACGGATTGTAAAATCCACCTGCAGCAACGCCGACACCACATTGCCAGTTGGCCGTTCCACAGCAAATTGCATCACCGTATCGGCATTTATTAAGTCCGCTTCCACTTCCGTTCACAGACTTCTGTTCTTCTTTGGACAACAATGTGCCCATATCTTTTATGTTTTTCATTTTGTGTTCTTTTAATTAAAACAAGCGAAAGTACGTTTATCGGCTTTTTCACAGGTGAAGCGCCGATCGCGTTATTCACTTATTGATCTTTACAACAAAGACAAAGTCCTCCCGGATGCAAATGATATCCTGGCTGAAGACCAAATCCACCGTTGACTCCTTTTTGCCCTTCTTTGCTGAGAGCGTCTCCGTTTTCAATCAACTTTTTCATTTTATTCAATTCTAAATTGAAATAAGAGTCAGGTACACTCACTTCTATCGAATGCACCCGACTCTTTTCAAAACTCCCTAGTCTTGACTTGCATCAAGAACTAGAGAGTCGATTAACAACAAGTGAATTATGCTTGACAGCACAAGTTTCTTGTTTCATCGTAATAGTAACCTGTTGGGCAAACGTAAGTAGGAACGTACGTTCCGTCTCCACCTGGATCCATAACGATATACGGCACATCACAACGCGTACTAGGTCCGATTGGTCCACCGCCACCGTTAATTACTTTTTGCTCCTCTCTGCTCAAAGCAGTTCCATTTTTGATTAAATTTTTCATTTGATTAAATTTTAAAATTGTACCCATTCTGAGAATTCCAACTCCGCGATTTTTTGATTTTATAAGCAAGAACATATCCGTTATTGCTTGATCTAGATTCGCTTCATTTTCTTCTTCGAATAGGTGGTTAAATTTCCCAAACATTTAAAGTCGATTGGGAATTCCGACTATTGTTGCAACAATATTTTTAGCGTTCGACGTCATTCACATTTCTTCAGGTTCGCTCAATTCAGCGATGAAATATTTCAGCTCGTCGAGCGAGTAATGCATTGATAATTCGCAATCGTTAATGATTTTGACTGGCGTATAATTGAATTCATTTTGTAAGCACCATCTGTACTGCTCTGCTAGAAGACGATCTGCCTTTTCATCATCTTTTTGTCCCCATTTCTTGAGCCACAGATCCAGATCCTTATCGCCAAGGTGCCATTCTGATAGCGCAGCGATACACTTTTCTGGCTCTACTTCGTTCAACTGAAGTATGCTCCTCGCAATTTTTAAGTATGGATTATCTTGATTTTCTGGATTCAAATTATAGAATATCTCCAGACTTATTCGTTTCGGATTCTCCTCGAGGAGTTGCAGCGCATCCTTATATGCTTTATCACAGTGGAAACAGCTAGGACTTATCACTAAGAACATTTTTACGGGGTTGTCAGAAGGTCCAATGCTAATTTTCCCATTTGAAATCACGGACGTTTCCAGTGGAAGAGGTTTCTGCAAGAATTTAAAAATTTCAAATTCACGCTTAAAACGTAGTAGCTCCTTGTTACTGGACTTGAGATGGTCAAAAGTATCCAAGTGCTTTCTCACAAATAGCCATATCACCAACGCGAAGATCAGTGAAAATACGAGTTCAACGACCCCAACTTGAACGTTAATTCCAGTGTACAGCGCCCAAGTTGACTGAGCCAAGAGTGTTGCAGCGAGCATAAGACAAAGCACACACCAGGACTTAAGCACAGCACGTTGTACCCAAATGGAATAAATAATTACAGGAAGAGAAAAGATGCTTATCGAATTCAGAATACCCATTGCACCTGGCTCAAGGAGCAGCGTAAGGAGTGAAGCACCAAAAAACACCACACCTAAATCGGAGAAACCAATCCATTTGGTGAATTCTGCTCGCTCCGATTTAATAACAGAACTGCAAGACGTATTCGTTCCTAAGGAACAAATTTTGGAAACATGATTCGGATCAGACGAATACTTTTCTCTGAGAATTGCCACACTCACTATCGCACCAAAGACATATAAAGCATAATTAAAAAGGTAGCTCCAAGAAAATACAGAATTGTTGATCAATGTGAACCCAGAAACACAAAGCAGAGTCACTACAAGCATCAATGAAGATTTCGAAATAGTATTTGAAGCATCGTCGTTCGTGCCAGGTTCAATAGCCACCACAATACCATTCCAGCACTGTATGAATTCTTCAATGCTCAATCGTTTGGGCTTCTTCTTCTCAAACAGAACCTCGACCGATTGTGCTGATTTTCTCACCAAGGCCAAGCTCGGCCCCTTTCCTTCCTCCTCCACATATCCGAGAAAGCTATCTGGTAAATCGTGAAAATGATCCTTATCGACCCGCGCCGCCACATTTTCAATATTTAATAAGGATAATGTATCGGTAATCGCAAACAAACTTGGAAAGTTTGGGTGAGATTGATAGTAATCTTTAAAATCAGAAATGACCCTTGAGAAGTTATTCAGCTTTAGAAATTTTTCGAGTACAATAAACATATTGATTAGGCTTTAATTTTGAGAAGATTTGTCTCAACCACTGGAGCAAATATTCATCTCATTTCACGGAAAAAAAAGTGATATATTGAACAATACGAAAATTGTTTATGTGACATTTTATAAAATGTCAGCATCAAATCAAGACGTTAAATCTTGAAAATAAGCAAGTTACAAAGGAGCGCTTTTAACAAAACCAAAATCATCAAAACGAGCTGCTTGTTTTCTTAACTTTAACATAACAACTAAATACATAGATTATGGTAAATCAAAAGAACAATGCTTTCGCACAATTTGAGGAAAGCAAAATGAACTCGAAAGAGCAGCATTCAATCCTTGGAGGAATGGAAACAGCTGAGAAAGGAAATGGGACACCAATTACCCAGACTAGCACTAAACCATCTAAGACTCCCTTATCTACTACCACAAATGGAGATCCGAAACCAACAGATCCATTTGACATTGGTTTAATCACGCCATAAGCGAGTAGATAGCGAATTATTCGCTTTCTATATTTTTTAAGAATTGGACAGGTGTAAGGCCTGTCCTTTTTTTGAATGAGCGTGTGAAGGACACAGCGCTCTTATATCCCACACTCTCTGCCATTGCTTGTGTAGAATACTTTTGGAACGTTTTATTCCCCAACAGTTGACGAACCACATAGTTCATTTTGAGTTCATTTGAATACTCACTGAAAGACTTTCCGAAATTCTTATTGACCACATGCGAAAGGTAGGTTGTATTTGTTTTGATCTTTTTTGCCACATTCTGTAAGCTGAAATCACTTTGCAAATAATACTCCTTATCAATCAGTTTCTCCAAGGCTACCAGAATCTCCTTTTCTTTCTCATCGTTTAGTGTAAAGCTCTGGATCGTATTAGCGTAAACCTTCTTGTTAAGCTCTTCTTCTTGCTCAAACTTTTCTTTAAACTCTTTGAGTTTCGATTTAATCCTGCGCTTATCTCTAACGCTTTTTCTCAGAAGAACAAACAACACCACAATAACGAAGACTCCAAAACCAATATAAATGTAAATCAATTGCCTGCTGGATGCTATTCTCTCGTTTAACGCTCCAACATTAACAGCCAAGTCGCGACTCGCTAAATCGTAGTTATACAATTCGGCCTGCTCTTTATAGTTCTTTTCTATTTCTTGATAACTCTCCTCAAATAAGGCTATATACTCCTCTGCTTTATCGTAATCGCTAAACTCCTCATAAATAACAGCTAGGTAATAGTTCGAATGAACATACTCCATATAACATACATTGTGTTTTTTGTAGAGCTTCCCTACTTTTTTAAAGAAGACTTCCGCTTCCGCAAATTTTCCGGTTTGCAAATAGAGTAAACCCAAATTAAACAAGATATTTCCTTGATATTCATAGAATTCATTCTCCTCGCACATTTTCAATAAATGAAAATAACGCTTCTCTGCCTTATCATATTCGCCTTTGAAAGCAATCAAGTTGGCCGTATTGATTTTAGCGCTCAGCATATTCATTGAAAATTCTTCTGCAAAGCGAATGGTAATTCCATAATGCACAATTGCCGAGTCGACAAGTGCCATATCTCTTCTGCCTGTTCCATAGCGATCGTAACACAATCCAATGTTGTAATGCAGTATACTCATTCTTCCTCGATATTGATTATAATCAAAAAGACTTCCGTTCGCCTTTAAGAGTGAATCCGAAAGCTTCAACGTGGCCAATGCAGCCTTATAATTCTTGGCTTCAATATCAATTAATGACATGTTATTGAGCGCTTTCATTAACTGGTACTGATCACCTAATTGAATTGCCAGCTCACGCGATTCATTGAATGCTGAATATGCTGACAATAACTCATCTCTTTTCCAGCACATCAACCCATGGTAGCCCAAAAGCACCATATATGTACGGGTTTTTTCTTTGGAATCAGGCAGACCTTTAAGTTTTTCAAGTGCTTTTTGATAATGCTCGTCGGCCCTATCCTCATCTCCGTTAATCTGAAACAGATACGATTTTATTCCTTCGGCAGCAGCTTGATGAATTGGGTTGTTAGAAGAGTTTATTGTTTCAGCCAGCGAAAAAGCCTTTTCAAAATCCCCATTCATCTCTTGCTTCGCTTGTTGTTCCAGTTCTAAAAACTCACTTTCAGATAAGTGCCGCTCCTGCGCGTTCAATTGAAGACCAATAAGAAGAATGAATAGTGTCAAGGTAAATTTCATAATAGTATAGAAATGTTTATTTGTTTCGTAGAGAGTAAACAAAAATAACACCATTCTGCCAAGAGCGGCGTCAACACTCATTTCAGATCAAACACAATCAAAAACGCTCAACCTCAATAACACAAGGAAGTAAGAAGAAAATTAGAAGCAACCGTTTACTTTTTTCTGATTTGAACATTCCCTGTTAAATAAACCTAAAATTTAAATTGATGAATTTACCTTTAACACTTATCGGAATCCTTATTTCAGCCACAACACTTTCACAGGCAGACGGATCGGAACTCACAGAGCAAACAACCGCTCCCAACACCATAACGATTCAGCATCGTACAACCATCGACTTTGCTCCAGATGAGATTGACGTGAATATTACTTTGTTGGAATATGTCAAAACCGACCCCGAAAATCAGCAGACAAGTACGGTAGAAATTGACCAACTTGAGAAACAGCTTATTGAAAAGCTAAAACCGTACAATATAAAGGCGTCCGACCTCATTTTAAGCAGTATTAGTGATCAAGCTGCCAATGCAAATAACGGCTTCTACAATACAACACCACTTTACACGAACACGCAAAAGCGTTTGCTTTGCAAAACCATGACTTTTAGTTGGAACAAACCAGTCGATGAACTGCAAGCTTTCATGGAAGCCATGCGCTTTACAGGTGTACAATCTATTTACATCCACTCGAATTTATCAGAAAAGAAGATGAAAGAATTGAACGATCAATTATTGAGTCAGGCCATGAAAGAATCCAAGGAACAAGCCCTTCAAATTAGCAACACCTCAAACACGAAACTCGGAGATATCGTGAAGGTAAATATTAATCCTATCGGACTTGGCGGCGTAGCGACATCCTCTATCCAAACGTATCCGTATTACAATAACTACAACAACAGTTATTACGGTTCGAACAACAGCAAACTCAACAAGGGAGAGTTGAGCATGTCGATTTCAATCACTTTTGAAACGGAAGAGAAAAATTAAAGCATAAACGAAAAGCGAGCTGAAATTCAGCTCGCTTTCACTATTTTTTTGAACTATACCTGAAGAAACTCCTATACGATGTTTCTCCAAATAGATCAGTATCCTTTACCAATTGAACAATAGACTACTACTCCAATCGAATTTAGTTTTTGGCTTATCAGATCATCAATTCTACTTTGAGCATCGTATGCGAAATCCTCTTTGAAGATATTCACGTCCACTCCAACTCCTAATAAAGCGTAGTCGAAATCATATTCGTATCCAAAACGCCAATTTATCCCTAGAACGTCGTTATCGGTATAACTGCGACTCATTCCGTATCCAATTCCGATTCGAGTGAAAATATTGGAATACGTCTTAGACGGATCTAGGTAGTAACATCCCTTGGCACCAAGTGCACAATCGATATACACTCCTGAGTGCTTTATTTTGACCAAACCTAAAAAACCTTCGAGCTCAGCACCTACGGAGAAACGCTCGTTAATTGCGTAATCAAATCCATACGTAAGTGTTGGACCGTACACCATAAACTTCTTTTGGACTGTATCGAAACCTGCACCAAGCTCCCAGACACCAGTACTTGAGTTATACGTGTACTCATCATCCTCCATTTCGTATACAGAACGAAAATTTACTCGTTGTCCTTTAATCCCAAGATTATAATAAAGTTGAGCTGAACCTGCGAAGGCAAAAAGCATGCAACAAGCCGTTGCTAAAAAAAATCTCATGTTGCTCTTAACGGTATAACGTCGCTTTCACGGCTTCAATTAGACGCTCAGCATTTGGCAACGCTTCATCAATTAAAGTAGGTGAAAATGCAAATGGCGTATCCGTTTGTGTCACACGCATTACTGGTGCATCCAGATAGTCGAATGCATAGCGTTGCAAGTGATACGCAATCTCAGAAGAAATTGACGCTAGTGGCCATGATTCCTCCAATACTACACAACGATTCGTTTTCTTGATTGATTCCACTACGGTTCCGTAATCAATTGGACGGATTGTACGAAGGTCGATCACCTCCAATGAAATTCCTTCTTTTTCTAAAATATCAGCCGCTTTATATGCCTCTTTGATGACCTTACCAAAACTCACAACTGTGACGTCACGACCTTTTCGTTTAACATCTGCCACACCAATTGGAATCATGTATTCTCCTTCAGGTACTTCCCCTTTGTCTCCATACATCTTTTCAGACTCTAGGAACACAACAGGATCGTTATCGCGAATTGCCGATTTCAAAAGTCCTTTTGCATCAGCAGGGTTTGATGGAGTGATCACTTTCAAACCTGGAACATGCGCATAAAACGCTTCAAAACTTTGTGAGTGTGTTGCTGCCAATTGCCCAGCGGTACCATTTCCTCCACGGAAAACAATCGGACAGTGATATTGACCACCAGACATCTGCAACATTTTTGCTGCACTGTTGATGATTTGATCGGCTGCCAAAATCGCAAAGTTCCACGTCATGAACTCAACAATTGGTCGTAGACCATTCATTGAAGCTCCTACGCCAATTCCTGCAAAACCAAGCTCAGCGATTGGCGTGTCTATAATACGCTTATCACCAAATTCATCCAACATCCCTTGGGAAACTTTATAGGCACCATTGTACTCTGCCACCTCTTCTCCCATGAGAAAAACTTTTTCATCACGGCGCATCTCCTCGGACATCGCTTCGCGTAGCGCTTCTCTAAATTGTATCGTTTTCATGACTATCCTTGTTTAATCCTGATAAATCAGGTCGCCAAATGTAACAAAATTAGAAGTTTTCAAAAAGAAAAAGATCGAAGAAGATGGGAATGCAAAAATACGATCACTTCACTCGTATTGAGAATACGTCACATGCTCCGAATAGACGCCGCCCGATGGATATATGCTCTCATAGTATTTCATTTTATCATTGAAGCGTTCTTCTATTCCCGTTTCACCATAATCACAGGTCGTTTCTTCCCACAACAGCTCATCATCTCCAAAGATTCTCGTTCGATAAATGGAATAGCGTTCACAATCATCAGTAGTCATCGCTTCAGCAAAAGCATAAAATACTTCACAACGGGTAAAAGTGAATAGGAAGAATAGCATCAAAACTGAGGTAATAAAAGGTCGTTTCACGGTAAGTTTTAACAGAAACTTAACAAAGTCCGTACCAAATAAAATGCTCAAGAATGGAAGTCGCTTGTGCGCGAACCCTAATTATGATGAGCCTTAGCGCGCAAAACAAAAACACAACCCGATCAAGAAAGAGCAAGTTCCTATGTATGCATAAAGTTTTACCCACAAAGTGTCCAAAAAGGCAGATTTAATTATTAGATTTGTGTTCGATTTTAAAAAAATTCAGGATGAAACTATTAGTCTGTATTAGTAAATCTCCGGACACTACATCGAAGATTGCCTTTACTGATGGCAACTCGAAATTTGATGAAACTGGAGTTCAATATATTGTGAACCCTTACGATGAGTGGTATGCACTTGTTCGTGCCCTTGAATTGAAAGAAGCGGGAGGCGGTTCAGTAACTATTTGTACGGTTGGTACCGCAGCCGACGATTCTATCATTCGTAAAGCGCTTGCAATTGGAGCTGACGAAGCGGTTCGAATCGACACGGAGCCTACAGATGCCTATTTCACAGCGATGCAAATTGCAGAGTATGCGAAGGCAAACAATTTCGACATGGTTCTTACCGGAAAAGAAACAATCAACTACAATGGCTCTCAAGTTGGAGGAATGATTGCTGAAGCAATGGATCTTCCATTTGTTTCACTGGCTTCTAAACTCGAGGTAAATGGATCTACAGCTACATTGGAAGCTGAAATCCCTGGAGGAGTTCAAGTATGCGAGGTTTCATTGCCTGCTGTTGTTTCTTGTGCAAAAGGAATGGCCGAGCAACGTATTCCTAACATGCGTGGAATTATGGCAGCACGAACAAAACCTTTGAACGTTGTTGCTCCTGCTGATGTTCCTTCTCTGACATCATTCGAAAGTTACGCACTTCCACCTGCGAAAGCGGAATGCAAAATGATCGATCCAGAGAACATGGATGAGTTAGTAAGTTTGTTACACAACGAGGCAAAGGTTATTTAAGACATTAGACACTCAGACAAAAGATATTCAGACTTTCCGAAGTTTTTCCTTTTGTCTATGATCTAAAAGTCTCTTGTCTCAATAAAAAAAGATAGTATGTCTACATTAGTATATATCAACAGTAACAATGGAATCGGGAAAGCCGCTTTAGAAGTTGTTACATACGCAAAGAAATTAGGAAACGAAGTAACGGTTGTTGCCAGTGGTAGCGCAGATGATGCTGCACTTGGATCTCTTGGAGAATACGGAGCTTCGAAAGTATTGGTTGATCGTTCTGTGGGAGAAGACCCACAACAAATCACTCGCTTGGTTGCCTCTGCAGCAGAATCAACAGGAGCAACTACGGTTGTGTTCTCACACGATTTGACAGCAAAAGCAGTTGCCCCACGTTTATCAGTTCGCTTGAAAGCAGGATTGGTTGCAGGAGCGGTTGCTGTTCCAGAAGGAGATACTGTTCGCGTGAACGTATTCTCAGGAAAAGCTTTCGGAAACGTAAAGATCAACACAGACAAAAAAATTATTTCATTGCTTCCAAACAGCATTCAGCCAGAAGCTGGAGGTAGCGCTTGTTCAGTTGAAGAATTCAACGGAAACGTTGGAGAAGCTTCAGTGAAAGTTTTGGAAACGAAAAAGCCAGAGGGAGAAATTCCATTGCCAGAAGCAGAATTGGTTGTTTCAGCAGGACGCGGTTTGAAAGGACCAGAGAACTGGGGAATGGTTGAAGAATTGGCGTCTGAATTGGGAGCTGCAACGGCATGTTCGCGTCCGGTAGCAGATATCGGATGGCGTCCTCACCACGAGCACGTAGGACAAACAGGAGTTGCTATTCGTCCGAATTTGTACATCGCTGCAGGGATTTCAGGAGCTATTCAGCACTTAGCTGGAGTAAATGGTTCTAAAGTAATTGTTGTAGTGAACACCGATCCTGAAGCGCCTTTCTTTAAGGCTGCTGACTACGGAATTGTTGGAGACGCATTTGAAGTTCTTCCTCGATTAACGGAAGCTGTGAAAAAATTCAAATCGTCGAACTAACATTTCTCGTTGAGAAATGCTATTTTAGCGTGACAATATTGCAATAGGGAAGCAATTTCGAAGCAAATCGAATGCTTCCCTACTTTTTTATCAGTTTCTGAAATCGCACACCGAACATGAACAAGATTAAATTGGAAATCGTTGGATTATCGTACAGTCAGACTCAATCAGGCGCATACGCCTTGGTTCTTTCAGAAGAAAACGGGAATCGTCGACTGCCAATTATTATCGGAGGATTTGAAGCGCAAGCTATCGCTATTGAATTGGAAAAGATGGTCCCTACCCGTCCTCTTACTCACGACTTGTTCAAGAATTTTGCTACTACATTTAATATTCACGTAAAAGAGGTTGTCATCTACAATCTTGTTGAAGGAATTTTTTATTCCAAACTTGTTTGCGAGTTCAATGGTGAGGTAACAGAAATTGATGCACGAACCTCGGATGCCATTGCCATCGGTGTTCGTTTTAAATGTCCAGTTTATACCTTCGAAAACATTCTGTCGAGTGCTGGAATTCTACTCGATGAAACATCAGAAATTGGAGGTGACGCTCTATTCTCCGAATCGGAAGAAGCTGAAGAACCCGCAGATACACTTTCTACCGTTTCAATCGAAGAACTGGAAAATCAACTCAACGAAGCTATTGCCAACGAAGACTATGAACTTGCATCGAAAATTCGGGATGAAATCAATAAGCGCAACGCTTAGCATCCTTCTAATTTGTTTCTTAGCCACTACTTCTTTTGCCAACGATGCCGTCGGTAAGAAATTGATGAATGGTAAACAAACATTCATTCTCTCCAAGAATCAAACATTTAAGAACACCGATTCTACGCTAAGCGTACTCAGCGAAGGCAACTGGAAACAAAAAGGACAAACACTGATCCTTTCCGGAACGATCTCCGACTCAATTCCTTTCACGGATTCACTCGAAATCATCTACGAAACATCCGAACGACTCTCCTTCAAGAAAGGTGAAATCTACAGTACTTTCAAAACAGATAAAGAAGAGGAAGGAAACATTTGGACATCCATTTTCCGTGGACTTCTGGGGATGGGCGTGCTCATTTTAATTGGCTTCTTATTTAGTAGCGACCGAAAAAGCATCAATTGGCCTCTTGTTTTCAAGGGAATACTCCTTCAACTCGTACTTGCCTTATTGATCTTAAAAGTCCCTGGCGTAGAACTCGTATTTGACTTCATCTCTAGGGTATTCGTGAAAACGGTCAACTTTGCTCATGATGGTGCTAAATTCGTCTTTGGAGACTTCGTTACAGGTGATGTCAACTTGTACGTAAAAAACTTCGCCACATGGATTTTACCTTCAGTTATCTTCTTCTCAGCATTGAGTAGCTTACTGTATTACTGGGGAATTCTTCAAAAAATCGTTTGGTTTATGGCATACATCATGAAACGATTGATGGGCTTATCTGGAGCAGAAAGTGTTTCCGCTGCTGGAAATGTATTCCTTGGACAAACTGAAGCACCGCTTTTGGTAAAACCATACCTCGGACGAATGACCAAGTCTGAAATCATGTGTTTGATGGCTGGAGGAATGGCTACGATAGCCGGAGGAGTTCTCGCTTCCTACATAGGATTTTTAGGAGGAGAAGATCATCTATCACAAGTTTACTTCGCCAAGCATTTGCTTACCGCTTCTTTGATGAGTGCACACGCAGCCATTGTGTTTGCGAAAATTATTGTTCCTGAAAAGGAGAAAATTGATGAAGATTTATCTGTTGCGAAAGATAAAATTGGTACGAATGCCTTGGAAGCCATCACCAACGGTACAACCGATGGTTTAAAATTGGCCGTGAACGTTGGTGCCATGTTGATTGTGTTCATCTCATTGATGGCATTTGCCAATTTCCTATTAGGGAAAGTTGGTTATTATACGGGCGCAAACGACATGATTGCTGGTTGGGGTCACTACAGCTCCCTCTCCTTTGAAGCCATTCTCGGGTATGCACTTTCACCGTTCGCCTGGATTATGGGCGTTCCTTGGGAAGACTGCATGAGTGTTGGTCAACTTCTTGGAGAGAAAACCATTTTGAACGAATTTGTGGCATATGCACATCTTGGAAACCTCAAACACACCATGTCGGACAAATCCATTCTGATGTGTACCTATGTTCTTTGTGGCTTCGCCAATTTTGCCTCCATTGGAATTCAAGTTGGGGGAATTGGAGCACTTGCTCCTGAAAAGAAAAGCATCCTTGCCAAGTACGGAGTGAAAGCTTTAATCGCTGGAACACTCGCCTGTATGAGTACTGCAGTAATTGCAGGAATGCTCTTCTGAAAAACATAACATATTGATAAAATAATCATTAAAAACGAATAACCACGTTTAATATAGGATTATAACGTACTCGTCGACATGCAACAGCCGTTGAACGAAGATTTTCTCATTTTTCGCTCTAATCTATCGTATTCCATTCTAAATCACCTATCTCCCTGATTAACGGACTGATACACCCTTTCAACAAACGATTTCTGCCATCTACAATTATTGGTATTCTCCCTATCAACGAGCACATTCTCGCCATTTTGCCTTACGTCTAAAAAATACCCACCCTTGTCGAAACACGTCCTTCATTCGACGAATTTCATTTTTAACTCGCTGATTATCTATTATATTATATATAACAGTTAACCAAAAAAACACTTTATTTATGAAAAACTCCATACGTTTATTACTACTTGCTACTCCAATGTTTTTAATTTCACTTATTACATACTCGCAAGACGGTATGGAGAAAATATGGGTCACTTTTACTTCCCATGATGATGTTCCTATAACGCAGGAAAATCAATTATTTTCAAGAAATGAGTCGATTCAAACACTTATAGACGATTTCTCCATTACTTCCGTGAAGCAAGCTCTTCCTGCCTCAGAAAGAGACGCATTGCAACACGTATACGAAGTAACATGTCAGTGCGACATCTCGGAGCTTTCAAATGAAATCAATAAAGGAGAAACTCCTCTAGATCATCCAGAGCCCGCTCCAAAATACGAATTGCTTAACGAGCCCAACGATTACTCACTCAACTTCTCACCCGACTACGCCCTTGAATTAATCAATGCAACGGAAGCTTGGAGTTATTCCACTGGCGACCCAACAATCGTAATTGGTATTTCTGATGCCAACTATTACGATGTACATGAAGATTTAGAGGGAAAAATAGTGTATCTAGATCCAATAAACAATTCAACCAATTACTATCATGGCACAGCCGTAGCTATTACTGCGGCCGGACATACAAACAATAATATTGGCAAGAGTTCGATTGGTTATGATTGCAGCCTATACCTAACCGTTACGGACTACAATAAAGTCATAGAGATGTCTCAATTGGGCGTTCGCGTGATCAACATAAGTTGGGTTTCCGCATGCTTTGACTCTCCTTACATACAAGCAATTATTGATGAAGCTTACGATAATGGCGCAATCCTCGTTGCTGCGGCAGGAAATGGAAACACATGTGGTGGCTCAACGAATTTGGTATTCCCAGCATCTTGCAACCACGTTATTTCAGTTACAAGCATTGGAAGTCAAGACAACCATGAACGAGTACTTGGCGACCCAACTACGACACATCAACACAACAGTCGTGTGGACATCTGCGCGCCTGGTTATGACGTTCCATTATCCATTGCTCCGGGGTATTACAACACCTCAAATGGAAGCTCATTTGCAGCACCTTTTGTTTCGGGTACTATCGGGTTAATGCTCTCACTTCGTCCATGTTTAACATTTGAAGAAGTAGAAACGATTTTAAAGGAAACCGCCGATGACATTTACCCGTCCAACCCATCGTACATGAATCAATTAGGAGCAGGACGACTAAATGCTGGAAAAGCACTTGATATCACCAGAAATTATTGTCAACCCCAAGTAGTATCGGGTACATCTGGCACACTTTCTGGCAATGGAACTAATAACGGCAACGTAATCGACCCTACGAATGACTCATTAAACCTTACAAACAACCAGGGATCTGACTTATCACCCAATTCTAGCAATATAATGGCATCGGTAGCTGAGATTCATTCAACGAAAATCAACTTGTTTCCGAACCCTACATCCAACCAATCAACCTTGAAGTGGGAAAATACTGAAGCAACCGATTTACTTTGCTACGATTCGAAAGGAACACTTATTGAACAGAAACACTTTGCTACTAATACAACGGAAACAAGTATCAGTACTGATGAATCAGGTGTTTATTTATTGAAGTTAGTACGCAATCAAGAAATCGTTTGGCACGGGAGGCTTGTACGATTGTAAGACATTAAGCCTTCGATTTATGTGTGAGATGAACATACGTTTTAGTGCTTAATCCTCGCTTCGGTCAATCAGCTGTGAATTGATGCTTTTACTTGGGTTTACCCCCAGCTTTTTCAAATTCTCCGTTCTTCGGATTAAGTTACCCGTTCCCTCGGAGAGTTTTTTCATCGCTGATTCATATGTCCCTGTGGCTGTTCTAAGCTGATTACCGAACTTGATCAAATCCTCGGAGAAGTTCACAAACTTGTCATACAAGGCCGCTGCTTGACGCGCGATTTCTTCTGCATTCTTATTTTGCAAATCTTGTTTCCAGATATAAGAAATCGTTCGCAGCGTGGCTAACAAAGTCGATGTGGATACCATCACGACATTTTTGTCGAGTGCTTTTTCGAACAAGGCAGAATCTTCACTCAATGCCAAGGTAAGCGCAGGCTCGTTGGCAACAAACATCAACACATAATCGGGCGAGTTAATGCCGTACAAATTTTGATAATCCTTGCCACCCAATAATTTGATGTGTCCGTTTACACTCAATAAATGTTGTTTTAACGCACTCTCTCGACTAGCTTCGTCGTCACTGTCGTTGAATTGACTGTATGCCGTGAGCGACACCTTAGAATCAAGAATAAGGTGTTTGCCATCGGGCATATTGATGATGTAATCCAAGCGCTGATTGGCGCCATCTTCGGTTTTCAAGTTCGTTTCCTTGGTGTAATGCACGCCTTTTTGCAATCCCGCTTTCTCTAAAATCGCTTCGAGGTGCATTTCTCCCCAGTTTCCTTGCGTTTTGGAATCGCCACGAAGGGCTTGCGTCAAACTTTTCGTTTCCTGCGTAATCTCTTGATTGAGTGCCCGCAACATTTCCAGATGCTTCCCTAACTCAGCCGTGCGAGCGATGCTCTTCTCGTCGCTGTCCTCTACTTTCTTCTGGAATTCCGAAATTTTCTCTTTCAAAGGGCTGAGAATCGCATCAATATTCTCCTTGTTCTTATCGGTAAACTTATTCGTTTTCTCTTCGAGGATTTTGTTCGCCACCAACTCGAATTCCTTGGTGAATTTCTCCTGAAGTGAATTGAGTTCCTCCTTCTGATCTACGAGTTTTTCTTCGAGCGCTTCAAACTTACTTTTGTACTCAATGGCTTTGGTCATTTCAGCCTGATTGACCGCACGCAACTCATTCAACTCGGATGCATGCACTTGTCGAATTTGATGCATTTCCTCTTTCAAACTTCGACTTTCTGCCTCCGCATGTTGAATAGAACTCGTCAAGGTTCCGTTTTCCACCTTTGTTGATTCTAACTCCGCAGAAATGGTCGAATACTTCTCTTGTCCCTTTCGCTGAGCAACAATAAAAACGATCAATCCTCCGACAATCACACCTAGAATCAACAATACATACTCCATAATTTAAAAGTAAGCAATATAACCAAAATGGACCTTGCTGTTACTCAAAAGAACTTGGTTATCGAACTGTTTCCCGAGTGCGTAGGAGATGGAAAAAACGCCCAAGTTTGTACTGAATGAAAAACCGACACCAAAGCCAAAAGGCTGATCGTTTAGATAAGAATCGGAGCTGTTCTCGTACCAAGTTTGATCATAAAAGGCAAACACATGCGAATTTCGGTCTAGCAAAAAACGGTACTCCAATGTGGTAGTTGTTAAGGTGGACGCGAGCAATTCATCTTCATTAAACCCTCGTTGCGATGTGAGTCCACCAAATCGGAACAATTCATTTTGAAAAATCTCTTCAGTATTGTAAAACTCTGTATGATTCGCCACACGCAGTACATGTCGTTTTGTAACTGGAATAAACAATTCAGCATCTACCTCACCCTTTAAGATGAGCGAATTCACCACGTCGGACGTATCACTTGCACGAAATGAGCGACTTCCAGCACTTCCAGACACCATAATGCGATGACCTGTTGATGGATTTGGTAAATAATCCAGCGATTGCCGTGCATACGCCAAACCATAGTTATTGGAAGCCGTTGTGCCTAATTTTGCATAGGTCGGATTATTAAGTCCGCCAGAAAGCACATTCGATTGAATATTCTGGTAAAATGCCTTGATATAGCTTCCATGCGACATGAAATACTGCACACCAATCGAAGAATTCAACTCGATAAAAGAAGTATCACGCTTGTACAAATCAAAGGTTCCGTCCAGTCCGAATGACGTTTTAAATAGGAAAGGATAGTTGAGTCGTGCCTTAAGTGATTGCGTTTGGTCGCGAATACTTTGCCATCGAATATCAAGTAGCTCCCCTTTTTTAAGTGCATTCAATAATTTCAGGTTGAGTTCTCCCGTAAAGGAAACCCGTTGGGTAATTGGATCAGGTTGAAGTCCAACAATACCATTTACCGAACTCACTGGATTACTTTTCAAATAGACGAACAACTCCGCTCCAGTTTTGGTAAACAAAATTTCATGCGGTTTGACTTCATTCAAAAACGACACTTGCTTCACGCGTCCACTGATTTTTTTCAAGAGCGATTCGTCGTAAACATCTCCCACCTTCACCCCCAGCAAACTCGAAATATAACTCTTCGAAACAGACGAATCGCCTTTCACATGGATCTCCTCCCA